>JACCDN010108932.1_pt1 | contig 143498 bp, 128 predicted proteins | sample 7441691 | NCBI WGS metagenome assembly JACCDN01 (sample SAMN15323439, study PRJNA562643) | freshwater metagenome | isolation source: river surface water | place: USA:Blue River Watershed | collected 2017-08-16 | reverse complement strand
TTTGCAAGGTTTTGTGAACCTTGATTCACAAACTGGAAGAGCAGGGTTCTTTGAAGGCTCTGGCGCAAAAATGCTCATCAAATCTGATTCTTTCGGCTACTCAAACAAAGGAACTCCAGGGGTTGTTTTATTTGATCCAAAAAACTACGCAATCATAAGCGATCCCACAAAGCCTTTGATCGATGCACCTTGGGCTATAACAGAAACTGATGTTTCATATCTTGACCCAACAAGAATAAGACCAGGGGAAACTTATATAGCATCAGATTGGATTCTGGTTCAAGACCCAATCACCTTAAGCTCTGGGGGAAGTCTAGAATTGAAATCAGACAAAGGGATTATCCAAAATGGAAAGATTGATGTTCAAGGAGGGTTACTCCTAACTTCTTCCGGAACCATCAGAATATCTGAATTATCCGCCACAACACAGATTGATATTCACGCAAAGAAAATACTTCTTAAAAATCCTGTTATCCAAACCCCTTTATTAACCCTTGAAAAACACAATGATGATGGAGCGCCTTTAAGAATTGGATTAAATGGATTTATGAGCGCGGCTGATTTTCAATTTTTATCATCCAGAGCTGATACCCTTTTAAGACACGAAGGAAATGTGGTTTTGGATACTCCTCTTACCCTTAAAAAAGATCTCATTGTAAAAGCGCATCAAATTGATATCAATTCCCCCATCACTTCAACGGCGCGCATGATCCTTAGAAGTTATGAATATAAAAGTATTAATATTAATGCTCTTATAGATATTGCTGGGGATATTTCCATTGACTCTGATGGAGGAATTTTCAATACAAATACAGGGTTTATTAAATCTGGTGGACGAATTGCTTTAGATACAGCTATCAATGATATTGGAACCTCTTCGCTGCCCTTAGTCTTATCACATGGTCAATTTGGCTATCTTGTTGCAAGATCTGTAAAAGGGAAAATCTATATTAATTCCAATTCTGATTTGGTTTTAAGCGGCAATGCCTTTTACTATAAAGATAAACTAAATAATCTAATTGCATCATTCATAAATCCAAAATTATCTTCTACTTTTGCATTAACCAATGTTTATGTAAAAAACAATAATGCTGTGATTTCAAGCCCAAATAATAAAATCTCATTGGGCACACAAATTGTTCGCATTCAAGAAGGCGATTTAATCCTAGCATCCAAACAAATCTCAATGCCTGCAGGATCAAAATTTGAAGCTAATAACATTACTATTAAGATGGATTCTGTGAATGTATCAGTCTTAAATACAAATTCTGCTGGAAATGGAATTGTGCCGCTAAATCAAATTTTATCTGCATGGCAAAATAGGCCCTCTTCTACAAACCTTGGAAATGTTGAAATCCAATCCAATCAAACCATAACACAGGCTTCAGGCCTCAGTCTTGCAGGAGTCAGCGCAATAAGTCATAGTGTTGAAAATATTTTAAATCTGATTTATGATGGCGCAAAACTTACCTATGAATCAGGTGATATTTTTACCACATTCACATCATCCATTCCTCAGTTATCTATTCACTGTGATAATTTTGAAATCAAAACAGATCTTATATCAAGCATTAAATCTATCATCGCACCCACTGCTTTATTAGGTTTCATATCTTCTAATTTGATAAAAATCAGCACCAATATAGATCTTAGTGGAGTCAGTCTTGGGTTTATTGCGCCTTCAGTTATATCAACTGGTGATTACTTAATCAATGCAGGAAGCGCTCCAGTTAATTTCAGCTCTTCTGGCGGAACAATTTATGGCGGTTCCCAAGGACTTTTGAAAATCAATGCATTAAGCATTGAAACTAAAGGATATAGTGACGTTAAAATCATTGCGCCTTCTGATCTAAAAATTACAACTGATGCAACAAAGTTAAATTTGAGATCTGGGGCAGATTTAGGTCTTACAGCAACATCTTCTCCTGAAATCGAATCTTTTCAAGCAGAGAAAAATGCGCTTATTAAAATTGAAAGATCTGGCTCTTTTAAACTTTTAAGTGACGCCCAAGCAAATGGCGATTTTTATATTGTTACCTCTACTTTAGATTTGAACAGCAAGCAAATTAAAGCTGGCGATGGAAGCATCATTGCAAACGTGGGCACAATTTTCAATGGCCAAATCAGCGGGAAAAATATTTCCATAGATGCTCAAAATGGAATTGGGAAGTTTGGAACAGCTTCCGATTCTTCTTTGAATTCACCACTAAATATTCTGGCTAATGGTTATGTCGTCATGAAAGCAGGGAGCGACGGGATAAATATTACAACAGCCGCTTCTTTGAATATTGGCGGAACAGCATTGGCACAAAACAGCCCCACAGCTGTATATTCTTCTGGAAAAATCAAAATCAATACCCAACAAACTTTAAATCTTCTTCTTGACAACTCCCCTTCAATTTCGACAGATCAAGACATTGTAATATCGGCTCTATCTATTAACCGCGGCAACAGTTCTATTTATTCTGGAAAACAAGATGTTACGTTAGAGTCAATTTTAGATATGAATATAGATGGCTTTATGCAAGGAGATGATTTTGAAAACCTGGTCAACAAAGGCACACATCTTACCCTTGATGCAGGGCACAATAATCTCATATTAAAATCTAAACTCATTTATCGAACAGGGAATCTTGATCTTTATGCTAAAGAAGTTATTTTTGAAGAATCAATTCCTGGAACATACGCCATAGACGGCACAGGACAAAATGTCATCATCGGAGCAATGTTAAATATTGATAATAATAAAAAACAAGTTTTAGCAAAATTTTTAAGCGTTTATGACTATGACAGCGATACGGTTATTTCAAAAAATGATGCGTCAGAAAAATTCCAAGGACTTCTTACGCCAGAAGAACTCATGCAAATCAGCCAAGGCGTAGCTGAATTATCATTAGGAAACAAATCATACAACTTAAACATCAAAGACAGCATTGATATTATATCTAAAAAAGCATCCATGTTTGGAGAAAGTATTTCTTCAAAAGGAACTATTACCGTTATGGATGAGCTCTATATGGACTCTACGGGACAAATATCTTTACAAAATGATGGATCAGCTGTAATAAAAGGTAATTCCATAAAACTACAAGCAGAAAAAATCATCTCGGATGGATATGTTACGGCATCTGTTCTTGATTTATACAACCAACAAGATATTGGCATTGGATCTCAAACATCAGACTTAATCTCTGCCCTTAGCTTAAACGCGCTTACTTCTCATAACGATTTGAAAGCGCTATCTTTCTCGACTCCTGGTATGATTTCTTTAAGTGATGCATTGACCTTGAGCACTCCTTTTACAACATTCCAATTCAAATCTCAAAAAGGAGTTTTGGGAAATAATCATTTGTTATCGCTTAATCTTGGGGCAAAACTCAGTCTTGAATCAGGAGGAGAGATTGATCTTATGACTGCATTATCCCTTCTAGATATTTCGGGCTCTTACACAAATATCAAGATCTCGAATACTGGAGATTTAAGGCTTGGATTATCATCATCGGCTCCCATAAATGTTGACGGCGATTTGTCTCTTATTGTACAAGGCATATTATCAAATTATTCACAATTATCAACGACCAATGGACTTACAACTCTTTACCAAAATGATGGAACACCTTGGGCAAATATTCAAGGAAAAGTAACTGTTATGCAAAATAACACACAACCTGATTCAACAATTGGTATGTTCAAAGGTGAAACCCGGGTGGCCAAAGAGGCAATTAAAGAGCCCCCAAAAGAAGCTTCTATTGAGCATGACATCGGAGAAGAAGCTGTTGTCAATGAAGATGGTCCAAGTTCGATTCAGCAAACAGAGGACAATTCAAATGAACCAGACAAAATGACTGAAACTCTTGAAAAAGAAGTGGAGATTGAAATTGATGAATAGTTTAATTTCCTCTCCACTGACCAGCTGATTTTAATTTTTCAACAACTTCTTTGGGGAAATAGTTTTGATCATGTTTTGCAAAAACTTTATATGCAAGCATAACTTTATTTCCATAATTCCCTTCCACGACAGCTTCTTGGTTTTCTTTAAAAAGGATTGGAAGCTCATTTTTATAAACCACCAAAACAGATCCTTCTCCATCTTTAAGGATAAAAGATTTTTTCTCTTTATCCCAGGAGTTTACAATTCCGCCAACACGAATGATCTTATTGTGGTGTAAGCTTTCTAATTCTTTGGGTTTTACATAATATACAAGGCTTGATTTAAGGGCTTTTCCAATCCAAAAAAAAGCAACAGATAAGCTCAGAATCAGGAAAATACCGATAAAAAACCGTTTATATTTTGGTTTCATTTTCGAATCATCCAAACACTAAAAATAGCAAGGATCAAAAAACTAAATATATATGTTAAAGCAATTTCATTCATCTTCTAACTCCGATAATTCCTAGAAAAATCCCCCAAAACCCAAATCCAAAAAACATGCATAACAAGGGAAATAAATAAGATGGGTCCATATGAGAAAAAACATCTTTTGAAACTGTTGCCGGCTGATGCAATGTGTTCCACCACTGAACTGAAAATTTTATAACTGGAATATTCAAAGCTCCAAAAAGAATATAATAAGATAAAACTCTGTAGGATTTTAGAGTATTTCTCATACTGGATTTTAATACATTAATTCCAACATAGATAAAAAATAATATCAAAACCGATGTCAATCTTGCGTCCCAAGTCCACCACGTTCCCCATGCGGCCTTTCCCCATATGCTCCCAGTAATCAAAGTTAATGAGGTGAAAACAGTACCTATAAGAGATCCAGATTCCATTATTTTGATTGTAATTTGAATCTTGAAAACAAGAAATATAAACGCCGCAATAGAAATGATAATGTATATCAAAATACTCAGCCATGCAAATGGGACATGAAGAAAAAATATTTTAATAAGATTACCTTGTGTATAATCAGGCTGCACAACAAAAAATACTTCGTATAACCCCATCAAAATGAAGATCCAAGAAAGGATTCCAAAAACAAATCTGTAGCTATATAGATAATTCCAAAAATGAGGTTTGAATAAAAAAATCATGAAAAATTTTCCTTTAATAAGAACTTAGATAAAGCAAAACAAATGATACAATAAAAAATATCAATCCCACAAGCTCCCAAAAGTAAATCAGACTCCATTTTCATTGTGAGTGAAAGCCCAAAAACAAACAAGGGAATAAAAAAAGGAATCATTAAAACAGGAATCAAAAATCCATTCATATAGGAGTAAAAAATCATAAGGCTACCGGTATGAATCAAAAAAATCATCGCAGGAGATAATATAATAATTCCGCAAATAGTTTTAAAAATCACCCCCCAAGCTTGATCCCAAAACAACCCATTAATCATTGCCGCGCATAAAATTGGCACAAAATAGCCTAAAAAAATGAACGTTATTTTTACCCAGATTACCTGATTAATTGAAATGCCTTCAGAAAAAAGAAAATCTAAAAACCCATTTTTAATATCTTGAATATAGATATCTGATGATACTAAAAACAAACCCAACAAAATATTGATCCACGTAAATAAAGAAAATTCTTTTAATGACAAGAACTCAATCCAAAAAAAACTATACAAAAAACCATATAGCAAAGAAAAGACCATAGCCGATCCTATTAAGTTTTTTTGGACTTTAAAATAATGCCGTAAAAGGACCATCATAAATAAACCCCCTCATGGGCCAAAGGAAATTTATCATGCGTTGCACAAATGAGAGCTCCTTGCAAAGATAAATGCTTCTCCAAATCAGATAAGAATAAAATTTCAGATTTCTGATCAATATTAGAAAATGGCTCATCTAAAAGCCATAATTGCTTTTTAGATAACAAAACGCGCACAATTCCTATTTTTTGAATTTGGCCAAAAGACAAGTCTGATATTTTTTTATATCCATCAATCTCATAACGATCCAAAAAATAAAAAATATTATCCTGTGAGATTTTTAAAATATCAAGAGAAAGCCTCAGGTAATCCAAGGATGTTTGCTGTGTATGCACACCAAAAACATGCCCTAAATACGCCATGCTGGAAAAGGACATAATTTGCGGATATGCAAAAACACCACAAAGTCCAATTTTCCTCAAAAAGGTTGTCTTACCAGACCCATTCTCCCCATACAAAACAATGACATTCCCCTGCCACACATCAAAGGAAATATAATTCTTAAAAATCGGGAAATCAACTATCTTTAATAAAATATCGTCACTCATTTAATTTAACCACTTTTAGTTATTTATGGTTTAATTATATCACAACAAAACATATTGTCAAATATTTTTTTGACAAATCTTCAATTTCGTGAAAAAAGAAAATGATGGGATGTTTTTGATTTGATCGAAGGAGATGTAAAACTCTTAGGGGCTTGAGGCTTCATGTTTAAAAGCCAACGATACGGAAATCTTTTCGATAACGAAACTCCTTGTTTTTCAATAACAATTCCCGCATCTTTTAATTTTTCTTGATTCCATTGATGATATACTTTTTTACGATAAGAAATATAATGAGGCTGAACCCTTGAATGATAATGGCCAATTGCCATAGACCATGATCTTTTTTCATCCATAAGTTTTTTTAAAAACTTTGCAGCATAAAGAGCATTATGATAAGGATCTAGAGCCATTTCTATGTTTTTAAATGCATCTGGATGGTAGCCTAAATTCACCTGCATACACCCAACATCGATATTTTTAATTCCTTGGCTCATCAACGACTTCACCCTTGTAATTGCCGCAATTTTTGTTGGATGAAATTCACCTTTTCCATTTACATTCAGCGTCCATGGCCATGGTGCAAGAATATTCTCTTCTGTAGGACGTCCAGATTCAACCACTGAAATTGCCTGCATCAATAGCCGCGGGATGTCTTCTTCTTTTTCAACCTTCTTAATGGCATTAATGCATAGATCCGGGGCACAAAAAGCAGTTTGAAAAAACATTAAAATAAACAATATTATAAAATTCATATTCTTCTCTCATTTTTATTTCTGAAAAAAATCTTCAGAATGTTCCTTGACGTTTTAATACATTTAATAATTTTGGCATGAATACACTTTCAAAGGGCTCTATCTCTGCTCGTGTGCAAATTTCAGGGGTATTTGCGCATACGGTATCAAATCGCTCCACAAAAAATGAAACGCCTGATATGAAAAGTGCTTTGTCAGATTTTTGCGATAATTTTAATCCATTTAAATTGTACCTATCAAAAATACTTGCAGCTTTTTCAAGAGTTCCTATATTAGCAGTCGATAAAATGCGAATAATCTGTCCATTAAAAGCATCGTCATATGAAACCAGTCCATACTTTTGCGCGAATTGTTTCAGATATAAGTTCTGACTCAAAACCTGATTGGTAGAGTTTCTGGAAGGAGTAGAAGCAGAAGCTACTGAAGGGGTACCAGAATTTGATTCTGAAAATTCTTGAGCTTGAAGAGATGTCTGCCCTCCATCAGAAAAAATGTCGCCTGATTCATCATCTTCTTCTTCATCATTAAATCCAGAATCATCTATTGGCTCTATTTCTTGATACTCTGTATCAAGATTATTAATAATTTCAGAAAATGAGGCGGACTGTTTATTGATCATTGATTGAAAGAACCCCCCTGGATTCTGCTTATTTGCTAAATACAAACCTCTTAGTTTTTGACCCAATTCATTAATTTCATTTTCAAGATTTTTAATAACAGTATCACCTCTAGGCCCAGGGAAAACTTTCATTCCTAAACTTATCTGAGAATTAAAAAACGATTTTTTTTGGTATGGCAACCCCTGTTGAGCAAATTTAGCCGCATTTGATCTGTCTCTTAAAATATCTTGCATTTGAAGTAATAAACCAACTACTTGACCTTGCCCCTGAACATTTGCGTCCTTAATCATGTCTTTAATCAAATTAGCGTAACGATTTGGATTCATGTCTGAATAAGCCCAAGGTATGGAAATGCTAGGAACTTGATCTTCAACAGAGGTTTGAGAATCTTGAGAAGACTTAAACCATCCAAACGCATAACAGCTGTGATGATAATTTAAGAAGAGCAGAGCAACAACTCCAATAATTTTCAATCTTGATTCCATCTTGCTTCCCATAAGGCATTTTTTTCTTATCACATCCAGATATAAAGAAAAAAAGTAAAGAAAATGTAAACATGAAATGATTAAAGATTCATATGCAATCTTCATCGTTAATTAACCTTTCGTTAATCTTTTATTGACTAATATATGATACCCTTCTTATAAGCCTATCTTTATCAATTTTGATTTTCAGGAGAAAATAAATGATCAATCTCTCATCCATATTCTTTATTTTATGTTTTTTCCAATCTTGGCTATTTGCATCCGAAGAAAGGCTTCGAACATTTAGCAATTCATCTGGCGTCACAGATACCTCAGCTAGCCTTTCTTCAGTCGACATTCAAGAAGAAATCTCAAATTCCCCCCACTTTGAATTGAGAATCAAAGAGAATTTCCCTTATACTTTCCTATCTGGCCTCAAGTACAGAAGATGGGAATATAGCCGAAGGCAATTGCTCCAGGGTCCTTTTATTCACACAGAATACCCACCTTATGAGTTATTACTCAAAACCACGCGCCCCGAATACTATGAAGCTGCGGTTCAAAGCTCTTACCAACAAGGCTGGATTTTAGACACAAATGAGGAAGCCTGGGAAGAAGAACAGATATTGGAAAAAGAAAGGGCTCATCCTGATCTGATATCGATTATTTCAGGCATTGAAGAGTTCGCGCCCCTTGCTCCAAAAACTCAAGAAAATCTTCAGAAACGAAAATTTCAAGGATGGCAAGAAAAGCGTGATCATGAAAATATTCAAATTATCATAATCATAAATTTCTTTTTATTTAATAAAACATTTTCACATAATGAGACAGATGGGTTTATAAAAGATGCTGTTAAAACAGAAAGACTTCCAGAAAAACGAGAAGATATATTAAAATTATGGGATAACCAAAAATCAATTGATGATATTTTAGCGAAAATGTGGATGTTCGTTGTAGAAGGTGAAGATGATGAAAGCGCTCCACCACAGTACACAGAACAACTTCTGCTGCAAGAAATACGAAATAGGGATTTGGAGGAAGAAACTGATTTACAAGTGCAACTAACTTTAATGCAATTAAAACAAGAGCAGTATTTGGAAAGTGTTGTTTTTGCCAGACAACAAAGAAGAGTGGAGCGATTAACAGCTATAAGCACAGCAGCTGATCATGTTATGATTCATGAACCTGACAATAAAGAAGCTGTTTGTTCATTTTTATGGGATGGCTCTATAAATAAATTAACAGAATTACAACAGAAGAAAAGCATGCCCCTACAAAGAAAGAAGGAAAAGAAAACGACTTTACGTGTCACTTTTGATGACACAACCGCACGTTTAGACTACCATAAAAAAGACCCTACAGATATCATGAACTTTAAAGGATTTTTTCTTTTGCCCACAAAAGAACGTACGTCTGTTCCTAAAACAAGAACCAGAAGAGCGGCAACCGGAGATATAAACAGTGCATGGGGATCAAAGAGCCCTTGTTTTCAGCCAACGGGGACTCCTTTAAAAAAGTCCCCTTCGATGTCTTTTTCTAACTTAATCAAGTGTCAAGAAAGCTGCGGAGCCTCCGAGAACGGCTCGGGTGTTTAAGCTTTCGAAGTGCTTTTGCTTCGATCTGACGAATTCGCTCACGCGTCACGGCAAACTGTTGACCCACCTCTTCCAAAGTGTGATCAGAAGCCATTCCAATTCCAAAACGCATACGAAGGACACGTTCTTCTCTTGGGGTGAGGCTTGCCAGAATTCTTCCCATTGCATCACGTAAATTTGTCTGAATGGCCGCATCCATAGGAGAAACAACATTTTTATCTTCGATGAAATCTCCCAAATGGCTATCTTCTTCATCTCCAACCGGCGTTTCCAAACTAATAGGCTCTTTTGCAATTTTCATCACTTTTCGAACCTTATCAACAGGCATTGCAAGTCTTTCTGCTAGCTCTTCTGGCATAGGCTCTCTGCCAAGTTCATTGAGCATTTGACGTGACATACGAATCATTTTATTAATTGTTTCAATCATATGCACAGGAATACGAATAGTGCGTGCCTGATCTGCAATTGATCTTGTAATTGCTTGCCTTATCCACCAAGTTGCATATGTTGAAAATTTATAACCTCTTTGATATTCAAATTTATCAACAGCTTTCATCAAGCCGATATTTCCTTCTTGGATTAAATCCAGAAATTGCAACCCTCTATTTGTATATTTTTTTGCAATAGAAATAACAAGACGAAGGTTAGCCTCAATCATATCTTTCTTTGCCTTAACCATATCTTTTTCACCACGTTGAAGCGTTGATAAAATACGCCTAAATTCAGAAATCGGAAGAGATGCTGTTTTTGATATTTCTTGAACTTGAGAACGAAGCTTGACAAGTTCTTTTTTATCTTTTTTAATAAAGTCAGCCCATACTGTGCTTTTTCCTGCAACTGAATCCATCCACTGAGGATCTTCCTCTGCTCCAAAGTATGTCTCAAGAAATTCTGAACGTTGAACTCCTTTGCTTTGAGCAAGCCTTAAAAGTTTTCCTTCAAGGCCTAACAATGTTTTATTCATCCCGTACATTTGCTGAACAAGCTGATCAATTCGCGCAGGGTGAAGATGGACACCGGCAATTAGTGTCACCATCTCTTCCTTAAGAGAATTGTATTCATCTTCTTGATTTTTTTTCAAAGTTTTGCCTTCACGCATTTTTGAAAGTCTTAAAATTTGAAGTCCTCTTAGTTTTTCATTCAATTGTGTGACATTTTGAAAAGTTTCTAAAACTTGCGGGGTCAGAGTTTCTTCCATCATCGCCATTGAAATAGAGACGTCTTCCTCTGTGGCAACTTCTGGAGCATCTTCATTGTATTCTAGATCATCCAATGGATTTGGTGCCGCACCTTCTCCAGATGAATCTTGATCTTTTTCTTCTTTAATTTCAACAACTTCACCATCTTCTTCAATTAAGTTTGGCTCTTCACCATACATGGCATCAATTGCAATCACATCACGTAAGCTGACATCTCCTGCAATAATTGCTTCACGCCAAGATGAAATGGCTTGCATTGTAAGAGGACTTTCACAAATTGCTTCATACATCATTAAGCGTCCAGCTTCAATGCGTTTTGCAATCTCTATTTCACCTTCGCGCGTTAAAAGCTCTACATTTCCCATTTCACGCAGATACATACGCACAGGATCATCCGTACGGCTATACTCTACTGGAACTTCAGAAGAACCGTTCAACAGGGCCTCTTCATCATCAGGCAACCCTTCTTCCATAGATTCCATAGACGCGGCTGTTTGCTCTGCCCCATCCTCTAAAATTAGAATGCTACTGTCTGTAATAAGCGTCATTGCTTCTTCAAGTTGATCTGGCGTTAATTTTTCTTGAGGTAAGGTTGAGTTCAAATCATCGTACGTTACAAATCCTTGCTCTTTGGATTTTGCAATCAGCTTTTTTAAAGCATTAATCATGTTTGGGGTTAAGGATAAATCTTCTGCTTCTTCATCAACTGTTCTTAAGTTATTTTTTTGTGTCACTTTGTACCTCTTTTCATTTATCTGTACTTTTATTTTGCAACGTTTCTTGCAGCTCAAGAATACGCGCACGAATTACGTCTGGATATCCTTGATCATCCTTTTTTATATTACCTATCTTGAAATTTCTAATCTCTTCAAAATCTGACCAACGATAATAAAGCTCTAGCCATTCTTTTGCTGCTGTTTCGATACCTTTAGAAGAGGAACTTAAAAGATCTTTAAATCCAACACTTTGTAAAGAATTCGGGTTTTGAGTAAATACTTCATTACTCTTTAAATAAAGCTCAAGCATGTCTTTTTCAAGAGGCTGGTTTGATAAATAATAACTTACGATAGATTTATGTAAGGATTCCATACCTTCAAAAACTCTCATATTCAAAAAATCAGCTTCCACTAAAGGTAAAAGTTGTGGCCTTATAATAATCGCTTGTATTAATACTTCAAGCATTTTTTTTCGCGCATTTAATTTAGGAGTCAAAGATATTGATTTATCGACTATTTTTCCAGATGAGTTTTTAAACTCTAGATTGTACCGTTTGTAGAATTCTTCAAAATATGCCGTTTTCAAATCGGCCGATCCTATGACTTTTAAGATCTCTTTAAAATTCTTAGAAAACAAAGCAAGGCCTTCAGGTGTTTTAATGGATTGCTGCGTTTTAAAAAAATTCCACATATAATCAAATGTTGACGATACGGAGGAAATTTCTTGAAGAAATTTATCTTTACCATATTTTTTAATGAAAGAATCAGGGTCTTCACCGTCTTTTAAATTCAAAAACATGAGTAACTTATCCGGCTCAAGAAGAGGGAGAGCTCTTTCAAGAGACTTAAATGTTGCTTTTCTTCCGGCCATATCTCCATCTAAACATAAAATTGGCTTTTGCGTTATGCGCCACATTTCTTCAAATTGCATTTCCCCCAAAGCTGTCCCCAAAGGGGCAACCGCACCACATAGGCCGTTCTGGTGCAAAGAAATAACGTCCATATACCCTTCCACAACAATTAACTCATGTCCCTCTCGCACAGCTTTGGCAGCAAAATTTCCCGCATAAAGAAGCTCTCCTTTGTGAAAAAGTCTTGTTTCTGGAGAGTTTAGATATTTGGGCATCACATCATCATTTAGAGCTCTACCTCCAAATGCAACGATTTGACTTTGACGATTAAAAATTGGGAACATGAGTCTATCACGAAAGTAATCATAAACGTGGCCTTTTTCAAGATCTTGACCAATAACCCCAAGAGATAGCTGCGTTTCAAAATCAATGTTTTGCGATACTAAAAATCTTTCTAAAACGTTTCCTGGAGGCGCATATCCCAGCCTGAATTGACTGATCATAGAAGATGAAACGCCGCGCATTTTCAAATATGACATTGCTTCACGCCCTTGTGGGGAATGTAGATTTGAAGTGAAAAAATGAGCTACTTTATCTAAAATTTCAATAAAAGATGATTTTTTAATACGAATTTGTTTTTCTTGCTGTGTATCTTGAGGAACTTCAAGGCCATGGCTTCTGGCCAAAGTTTCCACAGCATCCATAAATTCCATACCTTGTGTATTCATCACCCAATCAATTGCGCTTCCATGCGCACCACAACCAAAGCAATGATATCTTCCCTTTGGGTTTTGAACCATAAATGAAGGGCTTTTTTCATTATGAAACGGACATAGCCCAACATAATGTCCACCCCTTTTTTTAAGTTTTACCTTTTGAGAAACCAAATCAGATAAAATTATTTTATCTTTCAATCGTTCAAGAAAAAAATCGAATCCGGCCGCCATTAATTTTTATTGACCACTTCGTATGACTGCATTTGCATCCACGACTTGACCATCATCAAACTTAAATCGCAAAGACACGGGCGCATCACCAATTTGGATATCTTTCAGTATATCTATAAACATAATATGATCACCGCCTGGGGCAAGGCTAAAGAGAACCCCTGATTTGATGTTAAAGTTCTCAACTGCCCTCATTCTCATAATATCGCCGTCTTTAATGTGGGTATGCAATTCGATACTTTTTGAAATAGGATTTCCCACAACTTCAACACCAATAAGTTTTTTGGATTTATCAACGTTAATAGTTGCAAAACCAGCAGCATTAGGACCCAAAGAAGGTCTAATCCAAACATCTTCTATTATTGTAGATTTTGGCACAACTGATACAATTTCTGTCTTATTTTTATAAGAACAGCAATCACAAAATAAATTAAAAAACGATCCAAGAACAACTAAAAGGACATAAAGATTTAATCTTATCATAAGTTTTATCCTAAATTTACCGAATATTTCATTATATCCCTTGAAGAAATATTTGTCACGATTTATTTTCTAAAAAAATCAAGAATAAATAACCAAAACCTTGAATAAAGTCCCCATATCAAACATTAATCTATCGAGATCTTTCTCAAGATTTAACTTCTTCGCTTGTTGTTCAATTCCAAGGAAACTTAAAAATTCGTTTTGGGTTTGAAACTTTGTTTTAAATCCTTGATTTTTTGCAATCTCATCAAACACTCCAAATTGGATATGTGTAGTCAAATCATAAAGACCAGGATTTTTGAAGGGGTCTTGAAATTCATGCCGACCCAAAGCCTGAAGAGTGTCTCCTTGTCCTTGATATTCTCCATAATCAATGATTATAAAAACGCCACCATTGATTTTTAAAAAATCAAGAGCTTTTATAAAATAATCAATCGCCTGAGACATTTTTTCTTTAATGTCGCCGTTAACCAACCGGATCAAATCCCCTTGATTATCCAAAGAAATATAAATTTCATGATCTCCATTGAATTGCCTTACAGGAAACGCATCAAAAAACTCATTTGCAATAAAGATTGCGGGGCTTTGAGGTAATGAACCCAAATTCTCATGAAAAAATACAGGATAAACAGACCTGATATTATTTTTTTGGATGTTTTGCAATTTTGGAGAAACTTCAATCAAATGAACTGAATCTATTTTTGCTTCTATTTTCTGCAAAATTCTTAAAATATCACACATTAAAGTCCCGTGACCAGGTCCCAGTTCGACCAAAATCATCAGAGCATTTTCTTTAATGCAAAAGCCGTCTCGATTACAACATCTTGAAGATCAGCTTTTGTAATATTGCGCATCGTTTCATTGATGAATCTATTATCTTTCAAAACATACATATAAGAAAAATCATATACATCATTTTTTTGTTTAATAAAAGCCGCTAAAGGAGTCTTGCATGACCCTTCAAGCATTTCTAGGAATAGACGCTCTAGCGTGCTGACAAAATGTGTAATTCCATGATTTAAAGGCTTTAAAAGATCACAGATAGAAGTGTTTTCCTTTGCGCACTCAACAACAAGAACTCCCTGAGCAGGAGAAGGGATAAATTTTTCAATTGGCAATACTTGCTTGATATTATCTTGAATTTTTAAACGATTGATGCCCGCTTTTGCTAAAATAATGCCAGAAAAAGGTCCGTTTTTCATTTTTTCAATACGTGTCCCAATATTACCACGAATAAGCTGTATTTCCACATGAGGATAATAATGCTCGATAATAGACTTTCTGCGAAGCGATGCAGTCCCAATAATAGCCCCGACAGGCAAATCGTCAAGACATGAATAAATATGACTCAAAAAGACGTCTTCTGGGTCATCCCGCTCTAAGATTGCACCGATTGCTAAATGATCGTGAATACGGGTAGACATATCCTTAAAAGAATGGACAGCACAATCAATCCTCCCATCCAAAAGAGAATCCTGAAGTTCTTTTGTAAATAGCCCCTTTCCTCCCAATTCAGATAAAGGCTTGTCAAGAATCCTGTCCCCTTGAGTTTCAATCAGAACAATCTGAATAGCATCTGCTGGACATAAATGAGGATATATAGATTTTATTTTATCCACAACAATTTGAGTTTGTGCAAGCGCAAGCGGACTTGTTCTTGTTCCTATTTTGAGCACAAAAAAGTTCCCCCATTTTCCTTAAGGAAAGATATATATTTTCGTAATTGGTATAGACCATTTTTGAGTATGTTCAAAGCGCAAAATTTCTTTTGGAAGAATAATATCCTTATTCGGATTAAAAATAACCTCTTTCACCAAACAATCACCTTGATTTTTCGGGCACTTATTGAATAATTGTATGCGGAACTGTTTTAAATTCTGAGAAATGTTCGTATCATTTTTCAATTCCCATGAAACAGTAATTGTTTGTAACACCTCATCAAAAAAATGATCTACGCCCTCAACGATAAGTGATTTTTTCTGAGATTCTTGAATTCTTAAAAGAGAAAACAATGACTCAACAACAGATTTAACCAAAGGCTGCAAAACATACCCCATAACCACACAAATAAAAACAGCTATAAAAATTTTTTTTTGGTTCTTTTTGCATTTTTCAAAAAAATCTGATTTTATATCCGGGGCTTTCTCCTCTTCAAGTTCCAGTGGCTGGATAACTTTCACCTTAAAAATCCATTTATGTGCACAATTTGGACAAGACGCTAAAATTTCAGCTGTTTTTGAAGGACGATCAACATGATATCTATTCGCACATTGAGGACATGTTAAAATCATACGACTTGACGCCTTACCAACGCAGTTGTTAATGTTGCATCATCAAGAAAATCAAGCTCTCCCCCCATAGGAACACCATGAGCCAAACCCGTCACCTTGATATCAAGTCCATTTAAGCATTCTTTGATATAATAAAGAGTTGTCTGGCCTTCAAGTGTTGGATTAAGAGCAAGCAAAACCTCCGTAATCTTTTGAGTTTTAATCCTATCGACCAAGAATGGTATCTTGAGGTCTTCTGGTTTTACACCATTAATTGCGGATAACTTTCCACCCAAAACAAAATAACGACCTTTATATTCACCAGACCTTTCCAGTGCCCATAAATCAGATATCTCCTCAACCACACATAACACGTGTTGATCACGTTTTTGAGATGTGCATATTGAACAAACAGGAGAGGTATCCAAATTTCCACATTCACGGCAAACCTTAACGGCTTCCGCCGCTTTTTGAAGTGTATGAATCAATGGCAACAAAGTGGCTTCTCTTTTTTTTAAAAGATAAAGCGCCAGACGCCTTCCCGATCTTGGACCAAGCCCTGGAAATCTTGATAAAAGAAATATAAGTTGTTGAATTTCTTGACCAAACATATCAGAAAGGCAACTTCATTCCACTAGGCAAATTCATGCCGCCTGTCACGCTGGACATTTCTGCTTGAGAGTAAGCGTCTACTTTTTCTTTGGCATCCCTAAGTGCTGCAATAATCAAATCCTCTAAAACTTCCACATCATCAGGAATCAACAAAGAAGGATCAATCTTGATAGATTTTACTTCACCCGAACCTGAAACCGTGACTTTAATCATGCCCGCACCAGAAGAACCTTCAAGTGTATGAAGTGCTATTTTTTCTTGAGCTTGAGCCAATTTGTTTTGCATTTCTTGGGCTTGCTTTAACATTGCATTAATATTCATTACATTCTCCTCAACTTTAATTATCAAAAACTTAAAATTAACTATGCCACGACGGAATTTAAATATCAATAACTTCTATATTTGCACCTGGGAATTCTTGCAACAAAGCTTGAACAGTTGGATCACTCTTCCAATCTGATAATGATTTCTTATCGTCAATTTCCACAACATCGCCAACTTTTTGAGCAGTATTTAAGCCTTTTAATAGGTCCTGGATACTTCCGCACGAATTCAGAAAAGAAATTTTCATCAAACCCACTTCTAATGATTCGAAAATCATTGGAGAATAAGCCATCTCATTTGTTGTTTGCTGTAAGACTTGCCATGCCCTTGCAAGATTTGAAAATTTCAAATCTTCATTTTTAAGACACGTTATCATTTTTCGATAACAAATATCAAGAAAATTCGAAATTAAAATTTTTGGGTCAATGCCACCTTGCACTTTAATTTCTTCAAGTAACCGAATTCCTTTATCTGGTTTCCCATTTAAAAACGAATCAAAAATATTTTCTGCCCATTTTTGATCCGCAAATCCGAGCATTCTTTGAACTTGTTCTAACGTGATTATGTCTTGCCTCAAAGCAATCGCTTGCTCTAAAATAGAACATCCATCGCGAGCAGACCCTCCAGCCATATGGCAAATTAAATCTAAAGCTTCCTCCTCAATTTGAACACTATCCTTATTAAGCAATTCAGAGTAATAAGGCTTCAACTCTTCTGGAGAAAGACGTTTTAATTCAAATTTCAAACATCTAGATAAGATGGTTGCTGGAATTTTCTGAAGCTCTGTTGTTGCAAAAATAAACTTTATATGAGCAGGAGGCTCTTCAAGAGTTTTTAAAAGCGCATTAAACGCCCCTTTTGAAAGCATATGAACTTCATCGATAATAAAAATTTTATACTTTGAAATCAAAGGGCGATATTGAACACTTTCTATAATTTCACGAATATCATCAACACTTGTTCTAGATGCCGCATCAATTTCAATAATATCCACATGTTTATCTTGCGCAAAATTCACGCATGATAAGCATTCACCACAAGGCTCATAAAGCTGGGGATCCAAATTAAGACAGTTTAATGATTTTGCTAGAAGTCTTGCAATTGTTGTTTTTCCAACGCCTTGAATTCCTGTTAAAACAAAAGCATGTCCTATTTTTCCAGATTTCAGGCCGCTTTTCAAAACGTTGATCAATGTCTCTTGCCCGACCAAATCAGCAAATCTTTGCGGTCTATGACGTCTTGCGATTACAACATACGAATCCGTATTCATCCTAAATAAACGATACCTAAAAATAATTGAATGCGAAGGGAAATCATGACCCACTGATTTCGAAACGGCTGCTTCATTTCTGATCTGACCGGGTTAACGAGCCAAATGCCCACAAAACCCCTTCTTTTTTGTTATACTCGAAAAATAGGCACGAAGTCAACTACCCTGAAGATTATTTATCGACCAAAAGATAACCCCGATAGCTCATTTTACATTGGAAATTTAAAATACTTGGTAGACAGACTGTAATCCTTTTTTGGACCATGAACTACATAAAAAGTTTCAAATGATTCCTTTGATGTGATTTTAAAATTACAAGAATAAAAATCCATGCCACATTGATGTGTGTGATGAAAATTTGGAAAATCTGCTGTATCAAAAACATGAAGAATCTCTTTGTTAGACTTTAGAATATAAAAATATTCTTGATCGATCCGATAAAAATAGTTTTGATAACAATCTTGATTTGAACCACACAAATGGTAACTACCCGTTTCCATCATGCCCCCCTGTTTGTCAAAGACACAAGTGCCCATAACAATAATTTCAGGACTTGAGATGATCCTTTCAAAACTCCAACTTCCAATGAAAAAATTTAAATCCAACATAATGGTTAGTTATATCAGATATCCCCCTACCCTTCCACATAATATGGAATATCTATAATAATACGCGTTGTTCCTGTCTTTTTTCGCTCTTGCATCAAAAATGTTTTAAGCCAAAAAGCCGTATGATTATGCAAAAACGCATGCCAAGGTTTTTCACACACGAACTCTGGAAGAATAATGACAATCTCCTGAGAATCAAGCTTAGATTCCAAATCATTGATATAATTTAAAATTGGCCCAATCATAGATCGATACTGACTTGTAATGACTTCTAGATTTAAATCTAGTTTTTCAGCTAAACTTTGAATTTTTTTTCTCTCATTATACAAATCAGAATTCATTAAATCATGCTCTATATTAACCAAAGTCACATCATGAGAAAGAGTTTGTGCAAACTTAATCGCGCTCAGTGTGCCCTTATTAATTTTTTTAACTGGAATCACAATTTTAAAATGATTTTTATTTGAGATGGTCTTTTGAAAGAGAAAAAAATCTTCATTTTCCACACAAAGCTCTTTATCAATTTTTACATAATGGTTTTTTATTTTATAAAAAAGAAGCATAAAAACAGGAAGTATACAAAAAACCATCCAAGCTCCATCTAAAAATTTAGTATAAGAAATAACCAAAAGCGTCAGCAAACAACACGCAGCACCCAATCCATTAATCATCATTTTTAAAGGATGTTTTCCCATCCAATGAACAAGCATGCCATGCTGACTCAATGTGAAACTTAAAAACACACCAATTGCATAAAGAGGGATAAGTGCATGTGTATCAGCATTAAATAAAACAATCAAAACTATAGCAAGCGCCCCTAAAAGGATAATGCCATTTGAAAAAGCAAGCCTGTCTCCTGTGTTCATCAGCTGTTTTGGCAAATATCCGTCTCTGGAAAGTAAGCTTACAAGTCTTGGGAAATCAGCAAAAGCCGTATTTGCGGCAAGAAACAAGATAAGGGCCGTGAATATTTGAACGCTATGATATTCGACCCCATCCCCAAAGATAATACGGGCAATTTGACTTAAAACCGTCTCTCCTGACTTTGGTAAGACTTGATATTTCAAACACAAAAAACTGATAGATACAAAAAGAAAACTTAAGATAACCCCCATCATAAGCAATGTTATGACTGCATTTTTTGCCCTTGGCTCTGTGAATACTCTTACCCCGTTACTGATCGCTTCAATCCCAGTCAAAGCTGTGCATCCTCCACTAAACGCACGCAATAACAAAAATGTGCTGATTTCTGAAGACAACATAAGTCCAGAAGTTGAGCTTGGTAAAGGTTTTTCAACAAAAAAACTTGAGATAATCATCCATACTATCAAAACAATAAATCCATATGTGGGAATTGCAAAAATTGCCCCACTCTCACGAACACCTCGCAAATTCAAAATGATGACTATAAAAACAGAACTACACGCAATAATAAGTGAAAATGCAGATAAACTTGGTATCATGCTGGTTATAGCCATAACTCCTGCGCAAACACTCACCGCAACCGTTAAAACATAATCTAAAAGAAGGCTTGATGCGGCAAGTAAACTGACCTTTTCCCCTAAATTTTCACGGCAGACTGTATAAGCACCTCCCCCATCAGGGTATGCTTTAATAGTTTGGCTATAACTAATAATAATAATCAACATTAGCCCCACAATCGCGCAACTAATCCATAAATTTAGCAAAAAAATGATACTTCCAATACCAATCAGAATTAATAAAATTTCTTCACAAGCATAAGCCACGCTGCTTAACGCATCACTGCTCAAAACACTCAAAGCTTTGAATTTTCCAAGCAATTCTGTTTTATGATCAGAAAGACGAATGGGCGGACCAAAAATACCTTGTTTCAAATAGTTTGATGCTCGAAGCAATATAGAATTTGATTGCTTCATCTAGACAACACCTTAAAAAAATAAAAATCAACAAACATGAACTTGTTTCCTTGCCATAATATCGTATATAATGTTCCATGGTTCATATTATAATAAGAATACTAATGAATACTTAAATCTAGAAAGAAACCTTGTACGTGTATCAATATATTGAAGATTCAGATCAATTTAACCGCGCTTTGCCGGAGCTTATTTCCTTAGCAAAAGAACAATCATGGATTGGTGTTGATACTGAATTTTACAGGGTGCATACTTACTGGCCTATTTTATCCCTTATCCAGATATGTGCCGGAGATCAGATTTTCTTATTTGACGTTTTATCCTTAAAAGAAGAGATACTCCGACTGTCTCAAGTGTTATGTGATTGTGATATTTTAAAAATTTTTCACTCAGCAGACCAAGACTTAGGAATTTTAAACAAATTATTTAAACAAGAAATAACCCCTGCGTTTGACACACAAATTGCAGCAAGATTCTGCGGTCTTGGATACCAGATTGGATATGCAAATTTAGTAGAATCAGTCCTTCATATAACCCTTTCTAAGCAAGAGCAATTCTCACAATGGTTATTGCGTCCTTTGCGTCAAGAACAGCTTTTTTATGCAGCGCTAGATGTTTTGTATTTGGGCAGGCTATATGAAAAAATGAAAGACATAGATCCCTTAAAATTAAAGAATGCACATGTAGGACTTGAGGGCGTTATTTTAAATGAAATTCATGGCCCTTCCTTGCTCAAAAAAATCAAACGCAAACCCACCTCTAAAAAAGCACTTTTGATCCTTGAAAAACTGGTTGTATTGCGCGAAGAAATCGCCCAAGAGGATGATATACCAAGACAAAAAATCATGTCCGATAGGCTTATTTTAGATCTGGTAACAAGGACACTTAAGCCCTACTCTGACCTTGAAAAAATTCCAGGATTCAGACCCCAAGTCAAAAAGAAATGGGGGGAGATTATTTCAAATTTACTTATCAATGAAAGGCATGCCATCTTTGATTCTTCATCACCCTCAATCGACGACAGCCTTTGATTTATTATTTTTTTTACCAACTATTTTTCCAACACTCTTTTTAATTTTGCTCAATATCCCTGCTTTTTGCAGTCGACTTTTTAATCTCTTTTTCCGCCACAGCATTTAATCCAACCGATTGGAATGTAAACGTATTTTTCTTTTGATAGTTTGCTACTGTATAAATTAGGAATGAATTCAGACCCTTAAGGAATTCTTGAAGCTGGATTGGAGATGCTGTAAAAGCTCTTTGTTTAGAGAAAGAAAAAATATTTGCATCTTTTTTATTTACTCGCCAATAGGGCATATCTGTACTTTGCTGTAATTTAGCTTCTTCAACTATTTTTTGCTTCTTCATAGATCCGCTATCATTGGCAACACCAATCACCAAATTCAACAAAGACGCAAACTCTAATGCGGCGGCTCTTTTGAAAGAAATTTTCAATTTTTCTGCAACAGCTATCTTTTTTTCTTTAACAGATAAATTATCAATTCTATCTTGTTCGGCTTCAATTTCAGCTTCGGTTCTTGATTCAACCAAAGATGGAGCTAAATCAAACATCTTGAGCTCTTCATTCCAAACAACCACTAAATTCAACTTTTCAATAACCTCTTTTAATTTATCTTCCTTTTGTTTTTTTGAAAGGTAAATATCGACATGAGCTTGGAAAATTTTTGAAGCTATTTGATGAGTCGAATAAAGATTTGCCCTGTCTCTTTTTGAACCTTCATGATTACTAAGCCTTCCTTCAAAAACGCTTTCTATTTTTACGAGAGATCTTTTTAAATCATCTATTGATGAAAATGGTAAAAATCCTCTTTTCAATCGCTCTAATTTTGAAGCAATTTCGAATAATGTCACTACATATTTTTTGCGATTATCTTTTACTGTTGGATTTTGAACTACGCGAGATGGTCTTTCCATTTCCAAATCAACATTTATCTCCCAATACCCAGCCAAAGCCCTTGCAATTCTAAAAAGATATTTGGAAGATTCTTTTAAAGATTCATAAGCAGATTTATCTCCGTTAATTTTGTGTAAAAAATATCCAAAATTTTCAAGAGCACTTACAAGATAAATAAAATAATCTGGCGTAATTGCAGAGGCTTTAAACTCATCAACTTCCTCTTCTTTTATTGTTTCACTCTTCTTTAAATATTCACTTGCCTTTGAAAGAAGCAATTGACTGTATCTATCGTCGCTATAACAAACATGGGCTAAAGCTTCCCTTGTATAATAAGCCTCTGGAAAATAAGTTCCAAGAATTCCTTTAATTTTTGACGCTGCTAAATCATCCGTTTCTTCCAATTTTCCTGCTTTTCTTGCTAAATGATTAATAATTGGAAGATACTTCTTAATCTTTTCTTTTGCTGTTCCATCAACACGCGTTGTATGCTCAGCAGCTTTTGCATCTGTCAGCAATCTGTTTGCCAAGGAATTTTTCCAAGCTTTTGTAAGCATCTCCAAATCAAAAACTTTTTTTTCTTCAGTAGGAGTTGAGTTTTTTGCGACTTGGATATAAATTCCGTGCTCAAGCTGACGAACAATTTGAACTAACGCAAGAGTAAAAGAAAGGTTTTTATAAACAGGGCTGGCAATTCTTCGCATATATTTTTGTTTATCCAAATCCGCCGTTACATCAATATAACTTTCAGTGTCAAAATTGACGCCTGTTGCCTGATTATACATTGCAATTCCAAAAGTATCAAAAAGTGATTTTGCCATTGTCTCAATCACAATTTTTGGCAAAATCTTTTCTTCTGATGGGTGATAATTTGCAACTGTATCAATATCTGATGCAGGGCCGGGAGTTCCAATTGCTGCCCAAACGATATGACGCCTTTTTTGGTCTGCGGTAAGATGTGAAGGATCATTTATGATTCCAAGGCCTGACATTCCAATACCCACAGCCCTTTCAAATGAACTCATTGTCAAACGTCTGAAATGATCAGGCAAAATTGAGCTCCCGATTTCCATTTTTAGAATTTTCCAATCACTCTCTTTTAAATTCTCTGTTGGACAAGATGTTTTATCGTATCTCCACGCTGTCCAGTTTTTGCCTGTTGAAGGATTTTCAGAATAATCTGCATTTTGATGACACGTGCCAAATCTTCTTAATCTCGTGCGAACTTTTTCAAATTCTGTTTTAAAGGGAGCCTTTGTTTTCCATAAATCAATTAATTTATCATAAAGATCTGAACCCGAATTTTCAAATATATTGGTAAATTTTTCTTTTGTAATGGAGGTTACCTTGGCATTTTTTGAAGACGCATCGCTGCCCTGCAATATAAAAGGCCCAGACAATAACAATAACGGCAATATTTTCTTCATCAACATATCAAACCTCTTAAATATTATTATATTACATCTCATCATAATTGCCAAAACTTAACAAAAGGTAAAAAATAGAACTTGAACACAATAATTATTCGTCATACAGTTAATTGTGCTCAATAACAATAAGGGGTTTTCTAATGTCGTTGGATCTGATGGTGATGTGTGGATATTTTATATTAACTCTTTTGCTGGGCCTATGGGCGGGGAAAGGTGTTAAAACAATTGAAGATTTTTCCACAGGCGGGCGAAATTACGGATCTTTCTTTATTTTTGCAACACTTTCTTCCTCTTTTATTGGTGGTGGTTTTACAACGGGGCTTGCAGAAAAAGTGTTTTCAATAGGGCTTGTTTATGTTGTTGCAATGTGGGGATTCAGCGTCAAAGAAATTTTAGTGGCCAAAATACTCGCGCCTCGTATGAAAAATTTTCAAAATGCAATATCAATTGGCGACATTATGAATCAACTTTATGGCCATGGAGCAAGGGTCTTTACGGGCATTTCTGCTTTCTTGGTCTGTTCTGCTATTTTAGGGGCACAAGTTGCAGCTTTTGGTCACGTTTTACATGTTCTTGCTGATTGGAATCACACATCTGGAATTTTGCTGGGCTCTGTTATCGTTATTTTATATTCGACTCTTGGTGGTATGAAAGCTGTTGTTGCTGCCGACGTTTTACATTTTTGCGTATTGATTATGGCTTTACCTCTAACGCTTTATTTTGGATTTTCTCACGTAGGAGGGGTTTCAGCCGTGATTGATACCATCCCAACAAGTCACTTTGATCTGTTTGGAACGCTATCCCCTTTACTTGTTTTAAGTCTTTTTTTAAGCTTTTTTTTCGGAGAAACGCTTGTTCCTCCTTACGTACAAAGATTGCTTATTGGAAAAACATTATCCCATACAGCAAAAGGGACTTACTGGAGTGGATTTTGCTCTATCCCCTTCTTTTTAACCATCGGTGGAATTGGTTTAATTGCACTAACCCTTGATCAAAGCCTTGATCCAAATTTAGCTCTTCCAAGCGTTATTAAAACTGTTATGCCCGAAGGATTTAAGGGGCTTGCCATTGCCGGAATGATGGCTGTTGTTATGTCCTCTGCCGATTCTTTTTTGAACTCTGCAGGAATTGCAGCCTCACACGACGTTGTAAAAGCGCTTTATCCAGAAATTACCGGCAAACAAGAACTTCAAATTTCAAGATATTCCACGATTTTTGTTGGAGCCATCGCTGTTATTTTTGCACTTTATGTTACCAGTGTAGTTGATATTTTACTTTATTCATATAAATTTTGGACACCGTCTATACTTGTTCCTTTAATTTCTGGCATAATGGGCGCCAAAGCTTCTTCAAGAACATTCTGGGCAGGGACCTTAAGTGGGATTGGTTCTGTAATTTTATGGCTATTGGGGACTCATTTTGAACTCATCCCCTCGGCCTTACAAGACTTTGACAGCGGTCTTATTGGAATCTGTGTCAATGGTCTTGTGTTTCATAAGTTCTATAAGAAAGAAAAAAATGCCCCCTCTTTTGAACAAGAACAAATGAAACAAGCTGCATGACTAATATTATCAAAAGAAATAAGAAAGTTCCTTTCTGATTCTTCTTTTTATTATTCTTGCGATCTTTTCTCTAAAATAATTTATACAGCAGTTTTTTAATAAAAAGCAATACATTTTTTATAAAAAATCATTTTATTTTCTAAAAATACATATCATGTTGAAAAAATAAGCTGCTCTGAGCTTTAAAATCCTGTATATTGCATTTATAAAATGAATTTCACAAAGGAAAAAGCATGACACAAAGTACATTATTCAAATCTTGGTTAATTTGGTTTCCAGCAGCCTTATTCTATTGTTATCAATTTATCTTGCGTGTTTCTCCCAGCGTTATGGCCGACGATCTCATGCGCGATTTTTCTATTGGGGCATGCGCTTTTGGATCGTTAACAGCATTTTATTATTATGGATATTGCACCCTTCAAATCCCACTAGGTCTTCTTGCTGATTATTTTGGACCACGAAAACTTCTCACGTTTGCTGTTCTTCTTTGTGCTGGAGCAACCGCTTTATTTGCAACATCAACCGATCTTAGCACAGCTCAAATGGGACGACTTTTAATTGGTGTTGGATCCTCTTGCGCTTTTCTTGGTAGCATGAAACTTGGAACATTGTGGTTTCCAGCTAAAAAATTACCTTTGATTACAGGTGCTACTATTTTCCTTGGAACAATGGGGGCAAATTTTGGGGGCGCCCCTTTGCGAATGCTTGCTAACAATTACAACTGGCGAACAAGTCTTTTAATCGTTTCTTGTTTTGGTGCCTTAATTGGTCTACTTATTTGGTTTATTGCAAAAGATGGAGCTTCAAATAAACAAACTAAAGAAGAATCCTACATCTTTGAAGGATTAAAACATTTAATCAAAACGCCTCAAGTTTGGCTTGGATCCGTTTATGGATTTATGCTATACGCTCCTCTTTCTGTATTTGCAGATCTTTGGGGGGCAAGCTTTTTAGTCAAAGCATACAAAATTTCATCTGTTGAAGCCTCCGCATATGTCAATCTGATCTATATTGGACTTGCTATTGGCGCTCTGGCCTATGCGTTTGCAGTGGAAAAATTCATCACCATTACCAAAGGACTTACAATCGCAACTATTGGAGTTGGAATTCCCTTTACAATTCTTCTGCTTGTTCCAAATCTTCCTTTAAGTATCATGGGGGTTTTATTATTTGCTGTTGGAGTTATGATTGGCGGTCAATTTTTATCATTTTCATTCACATGCTCACACATGCCCGTTCAATTCAGCGGTATAACCATTGGCATCACAAATATGGTCACAATGCTCAGCGGTGTTATTTTTCAGCCTCTTATCGGGGCAATTTTAGATAAGTTCTGGAAAGGCGAAATGCTTGATGGCGTAAGAATTTTTGAAACAAACGACTATCGAATTGCTTTATCATCTGTTTCTATTTGCGTTGCGATTGCTTTTATTATTTCTTTATTTTTAAAAGAAGGAAAAATTCAAGAAAATGTCTAAAAAATCGATCCTTTCAAACCCTTGGTTAATTTGGTTTCCTGCCGCATTATTTTATTGTTATCAATTTATTTTACGAGTCTCGCCTAGCGTTATGGCAGATGACCTTATGCGTGACTTTGAAATTGGGGCTTGCCAATTTGGATCATTAACAGCATTTTATTATTATGGATACTGCGCATTGCAAATTCCACTGGGCCTTTTAGCTGATTACTTTGGTCCACGAAAACTTCTCACATTTGCTGCAGTTTTATGCGCTTTCGCAACAGCCTTATTTGCAACATCTTCCAATATATATTTTGCTCAATTTGGAAGATTTTTAATTGGAGTTGGATCTTCTTGTGCTTTTTTAGGGTGTATAAAACTTGGAACACTTTGGTTTGATATCAAACATTTATCAATTGTCACAGGAGCGACCATGTTACTTGGAACCATGGGAGCGAATTTTGGAGGTGCTCCTTTACGAATTCTGATTGATCATTACGACTGGAGAACAAGCCTTCTAATCGTTGCTGGATTTGGAATTTTGATTGGGCTTGCCATTTGGCTTCTTGCAAAAGATGGAGATAAACAAGAAAAAAACAACGCATCTATATTTGAAGGATTAAAAGTTGCCCTTAAGACACCGCAGGTATGGCTTGGGTCTGTTTATGGATTTTTTCTCTACACAGTTCTTTCCGTGTTTGCGGACCTTTGGGGAGCAAGCTTTCTTGTAAAGTCTTACAATATACCAACAAAAGAAGCATCCTTTTATGTGAATTTTATTTATCTTGGGCTTTCTATCGGCGCGCTTCTTTATGCTTGGCTCATTCAGAAAATACTCACCATGCTCACAGCACTTAAAATCACAACTGTCCTTGTTGGCATATCTTTCTCGATACTTGTCTTAATACCTGACTTATCACTCATGACAACTTGCACTCTTTTGTTTATCATAGGTCTCACATTTGGCGGACAGTCACTCTCATTTGCATTTACTTGCTCACATATGCCCGTTCAATTCAGCGGTGTCACAATTGGACTTACCAACATGTTTACCATGCTCAGCGGCCTCCTATTCCAGCCTTTAGTGGGTCAAATTCTTGATTCAAGATGGAAAGGTGAAATGATTGATGGTGTGCGCGTTTTTCAAATAGAAGATTACAGAATTGCTTTATTTTTAATACCCGTGTGCGTTTTTATCTCTTTTATCATATCAATATTTTTTAAAAATGCGAAAAATCAAGATTTAGAAAATAAATAATTTGCAAAACCAACAGCACAAAGAGCAGCAGTTTCTGCCCTTAAAATTGAATTTCCAAGGCTGACCCTTGTCAAAGACCCCATCATTTTCTTCTCTGAATCTGAAAAACCACCTTCAGGGCCTATAGCAAGGTGAATATGATCAGGTGTTGGCATATTTAAAATATGATTTCCATCAAGTCTTTCATCACAAATCCATAAAGAGTCCCCCTGCTTTAAAAGGGCTGAAAAAGAAATTGGATCATAAATTTTTGCAACATGAAAATGCTCTGATTGTTCGCTTGCTTCTTTAATCTGCAATTGAAGTCTTTGTGTATTTAGTTTTCTTACCTGGGTAAACTCTGTTAAAATTGGACGAAATTCAAAAACACCAATTTCTGTGGCTTTTTCAATTAAAATATCCATACGGTTTTGACGAATAGGTGCAAAATATAAAGTAACTTTGGGAGCTGGTATTTGTTTTTTAATTTGATCCATCACCTGGACAGAGCATCGTGTTTTGGTAAGCTCTATAACATTTGCAAGCCAAGAACCGTCAACCCCATTAAACAGCTCAATAACATCATCACTTTTTGCGCGCAGCACATTTTTAAGATAATGAAAATCCTCATCTGGAATCACAACATGATTAGACAACCCCAAAGGTTGATCTATAAAAAGCCTGCAAATGGACATTTAACTTAAAAATTCAGACGTTACAATTTCTCCATCTGGCTTTGCTGTAATTTTTTCAATGCGAAGTTTTGCTGCATTTAACTTTTCTTCGCAAAAAGCCTTCAGTTTAATTCCTTTTTCATAGGCGCTAATTGCATTATCTAAGCTCCCTTGCCCATCTTCTAAAGACCGCACAACAGCTTCGAGTTCTTTCAAAGCATCTTCAAAACTTAAGTTTTCAAAATCTGACATCTTTTTCCTCATTGTTAATTCATAAATTAATACTACCAAAACTACACAAAAACAGCAATATGAATTAATCTCCACATAATTTTCCTTGAAACAAAAAGAGCATGTTCAATGATGAGTTATCTTGAGAAAATCTAAGGCCATCCATATTAATTGAAAAAATATATTGACAATATTTTTCATCATGCTACAATTAGTATTGTAACATTAATTAAAGGATTATTTGAAATGATCAAAACATTCATTTTCTTATTAAAACTAGCGCTTGTAGGGGGAGCAATCTTCTGGTTTACCCTGAATCCTGGAAGTTTGACAATTGAATGGTTTGACCATGTATATAAAATCCACATAGGTCTTGGAATTTTAGGCATTCTTGTTGTCTCTGTTTTTGGGATGATTGTTTTATATATTTTTCTAACACTAAAAAAACTCCCACAAATTTGGCGTGATTTTAGAAATAAATCTCGAGAGAAAAAAGGATATCAAAGCTTTACTCAAGGCCTTACTGCTCTTGCGATGGAAGATTTTGAAACAGCACGAGAAAAAATATTAAAAACACAGTTTTTTTTAAATGACTCCCCACTTCCTCTCATTTTAACCGCACTTTCAGCTCAAAAATCAAATGATTATGCAAGCGCAACGAGGGTTTATGGGGCTTTACTCAAAGATAAAACCACAGAATTTTTAGGATATTACGGTTTAACTCAAACCGCCAATTCTCAAAAAGATTATCCAGCGGCATATCTTTATGCAAAAAAAGCTCTTGAGTTAGAACCTTCTTCTAAATGGTGCATTTCGAATATTTTCTATTTAAGCCTAAGATTAAATGATATTGAGCAAAGTTTTGTATTTTTAAAAAAGATAAAAAAATACAAAATATTTGATCATCAAAAAATAAAACACTTAGAAAGCGTTTGCTATTATTTGATGGGAGGAAAGTCCTTAGAAAAAGGTTTTGATACAGATCCATCTTTCGTTCCATGTGCTCTTGCTTTGGCCAAAGAGTATATATTTCTAGACAAATTCAACAAAGCAGAAAAAGTACTCGAAAAATCTTTAAAAGAGAAAGCACATCCAGATACTGCATATCTTTATGTTCACTTGCAAGATAAGTTTTCACCAGCGCAAAAAATAAAACGCGCAGAATATATTGTTAAAATTACAAATGCAAATTATGTGGGTCATTTTATTCTCGCACAAACAGCCATTGAAGAAGGCTTCACAGGAATTGCAAGAACGCATCTAGACCTTGCTATTTTATGCAATCAAGGGGTTTCCTTTAAGCTAAAATTATTAGCAAATGCGCTTGAATCATTAGATCATGTTCCATTACACCTTTCATCAAAAGAAATAATCTCTCAAAAACAAGAAAAAACATGGCTGTGTGATTCATGCGGACATGTTACTCATAATTGGAGCCTTATATGTGTCGTTTGTGATCAAATTGATCAAATCAATTGGACATCTCCTGTATTTAACAGCAATCCAATTACGCATCTAGACAACTCTTTCAAACTGGTGACATCATGAAAATATTGTTAATATTATTTTTTCTATTTTCCAGTGTGTATTCTCAAAATGATATTCAAACAAAATTAATCTCTCCAGTAACTAATCTTGGAGATTCTAAAAAGCAAATTATTGGGATTTTTATTCCCATTCCGGCAGGATCAAAAGTATACGGCCCCAACAGTACAAATTCCGGTTATCCTCCATCAATTGAGTGGAGCCGTAAGGAGAATCTAGAAAGCTACAATTTTATGTGGCCAAAAGAAGAAGATGATGAGTTTCACGATGTTCCGTTTAAAGGGTATTCTAGCGATATTTTAATTCCTATAGAAATAGAAATAAAAGATACAAATAAGCCCCTTTCTTTACAAGGAAATATATCTTACTTGATCTGCAATAATACATGCAGCCCAAAAACGATACCTTTTGACCTAACAATCCCCCCAGGAACATCAGACGCTTCTGATCAATCTTACCTTTTTGAAAGTATTGATGAAACCCAGCTTCAAAAAGAAAGTATTTTTCTGATACTGGCTTTTGCATTTTTAGGTGGTTTTATTTTAAATTTTATGCCTTGCGTGCTACCAGTTCTATCTTTAAAAATTATGGCCATTTCTAACGCAAATCAAGATAAGAAAACATTTCAAACAAGCTCATTTACAACATTTATCGGTATTGTTTTTTCATTTTTAATGTTGGGCTTGATATCTTACGCCTTTAAATTATCAGGAGATGTGCTTCAGTGGGGAACTCAATTCCAAAACCCCTATTTTCTTATTTTTACAATATCCGTCATTTTCTTTTTTACAGCAAACTTATGGGGCTTATTCGAAATCGGTCAAAGTATCGTTTATCGCATTCCTGTTATTAATAAAAAAAGCATCATTGCCGATCTTTGGAATGGTTTTATTGCTGTGTTTCTAGCAACCCCTTGCTCAGCACCATTTCTAGGTACGGCTCTCTCTTTTACTCTTACCCAAGACTTATCCACAATATTTATTATATTTGCTTGCATGGGAATTGGATTTGGACTCCCATACCTTCTCTTGTCAATTATTCCACCAAAATATATTCCTCTGCCAAAACCAGGTCTCTGGGTGAAATATTTTAAAAATGCTTTGGGATGGGGAATGTATATAACCGGCATTTGGTTTATTTGGATTCTGTCAGATCATATTGACTTTTTACCTACTCTTTTTCTTTTGCCAACTCTTATCCTAATACGTAAAAAACATATATTTTATACAAGCCTTGTCGTATTTTTAATCTCTTGCATGGTTCTTTTAATATATTTTCCAGAAGCAGAATATGTTTCCGAAAACATTGAAAAAAAAATCCAAAGCTACGTCCAAAAAGATAGAATTGTAATAACAAAGGTAACCGCCAAATGGTGCTTAAATTGCAAAATTCTTGATCATCAAATTATAAACATTCCTGAAATTAAAAATAATTCGAAAATTAAAATCTTAACCTTAGATTGGACAAAACCAAACACACAAATAAAACAATATCTTCAAGCAAAAAATAGACTAGGCATTCCACTAATTATTATTTATGGCCCAGGGAATAAAAAAGGAATACTTCTATCTGAATTCCCTTCAAAAGATGAGCTCCTGGAAGCAATTAAAACTGTGGATAAATTGTGAGTAAAAAAAGATGATAAAAATAACAACAAACAATCCAAAAACTATCCACAAGGTTGTAACAGAAAAACAAAGTTATAAACATATAATAAAAAAAAATCCTGAAAAGTCTCAAAATAGGCTATAATAAAAAGTACAACATTGTGGATATACTGTGGATAACAAATCAATTCATGGTTATCAACAAGACTATATACTATTATTATTATAAAATTATACTTATATTATGTATAAACAACTCAAGAGTTATAAAATGAGAAGCAAAAAAAGCAAAAGACATTTTTTTGATATTTGGCCAGGATTTGTAGATGCACTTGCAACTTTGCTTATGGCATTAATCTTTGTATTAATGATATTTGTTATATCTCAAAGATATATGGGAGAAATATTACATGGTCGTGAAAAAAGTTTACGTGATCTTGGTGGACAATTTGAACAACTCACAAAAATGCTAAATCTTGAAAAAGAAAAAAACAAAACCCTTGAAAAAAGTTTTTTTACATTAAAACAAAATTATAAAGACGCCAAAAACTTTATATTTGAGACAGAAGCAAAACTAAGCTATCTTGAAAAGCAATCCATTTTTAAGGATCAAGAAAAAAAGACTAAAGAATCCCAAATTCAAGAACTAAGCAAACAAATCGAAATTCTAAAGTCACATCTAAACGGTCTTTCTTCAAACCTTAAAATAACAAAAGATGAGAATGAGCAAAAAGAAAACAAAATTAAAGACCTTCTTGAAAAATTAAAGTCTTTAAAGACAACAAGCCAAGAGTTTAATTTAGCAAAATACAGATCTGAGTTCTTTGGAAAGCTACAAGAAGCTTTAGGAAACAGGAATGATATAAGCATCAGGGGAGACCGGTTCGTTTTTCAATCAGAGGTTTTATTTATGAGTGCCGCCTGGGATCTTCAAAATGAAGGTAAAAAACAACTTGAACATCTAGCCCAAACATTAAAAAAAATAACCATAACTTTCCCAAAAGAAATTAATTGGATTTTACGTATTGATGGTCACACAGATAAAAAGCCAATAAAAAATACAATCGTAAAATCAAATTGGGAGCTTTCATCAAACCGAGCGATATCGGTTGTAAATTTTTTAATTTCACAAGGTATCCCACCACACCGTCTTGCAGCTACAGGATTTGGAGAGTTTCAATCTATAGATACAAATGAAACAGAAGAAGCTTACACTAAAAACAGAAGAATAGAAATCAAACTGGATCAATTTTAATGACAACAAAAACACTTGTTCTACAGCCATATTTAAAAACAGAAGCGAAAGACCCTCTTTTTAATGTTACAGACATTCTCGATGAAGCTTGCGCACTTACAGAAGCCATTAACCTTGAAATCACTAACAGGGAAACGGTTTGTATAAGCAAAATAAGCTCAGCAACCTACATAAGCAAGGGACACCTTGAAAAGATAAGAAATCTTGTGGCAGCTGAGAATGTGGAGCTTGTTTTTTTGAATCAAGATGTAAGCCCCGTTCAACAAAGAAATCTTGAAAAATTCTTAAAAGTAAAAGTTATTGATAGAACCGCTTTAATTTTAGAAATATTTGGAAGTCGAGCTCAAACATCTGAAGGAAAGCTTCAGGTTGAACTCGCATCTCTTACTTATCAAAAGAGTCGATTAGTAAAGTCCTGGTCACATCTTGAGCGACAAAAGGGTGGTTTTGGTTTTACCGGGGGACCAGGAGAGTCTCAACTTGAACTTGATAAAAGAATTATTGGGGACCGTATCGTAAAGCTAAAAAATGAATTGGTGAATGTTAAAAGAACAAGATCGCTTCAAAGAAATGCACGTAAAAAGATTCCCTTTCCGATTGTTTCTTTGGTGGGTTATACAAATGCTGGAAAATCAACTCTTTTTAACTTTTTAACAAACGCTTCTGTTTTGGCGCAAGATATGCTTTTTGCGACACTTGACCCTACATTAAGGCTTCTAAAGCTTCCTTCTGGGCGACAAGTTATTATCACAGATACTGTTGGGTTCATCTCAAAACTCCCACACCAACTCATTGCCGCCTTTCAGGCTACCCTGGAAGAGGTTTTGGAGGCAAGTGTTATATTGCACATCCGAGACATTTCACACACACATACAGACTTTCAGAACACACAGGTTCATAAGGTTTTAAAAGATGTGGGGTGTGATGAGGAAAAACCAATGATTGAGGTTTTAAATAAAAGTGATCTTTTAACTTTTGAGCAAAAAGAAATTATAAAAAACCAAACCGAGAGAAAAGAAAACAGTATTCTTGTTTCAGCAATCAAAGGGGAAGGAATAATAGAGCTTTTGGTTTTGATTGATAATTTTTTAGATAAAGAGGCAACGGAGTTTGTGTATCATATTTCTCACTCTCAAACAGATGCAATTGCCTGGCTTTTTAGAAATGCAAATGTAAAAAATCAAACCGTTGAAGATGAATATACAAGGGTGACTGTTTTTATGACTCTTGAAAAATCAACACAGTTTGAAAAAAAATTTAGTTTGCAATAAACAGATATCGTGATGGGTGAACATCCATAAAATTATCAATCCATCCTTGAACATCAGTGTTAACTAAATGTCTTTTTGTTGAGTGGTATAATGGGATTACAGGTAGATCAACTAAGAACAATGTTTCTGCTTTTTCAAACGCTTTATCCTGCTCTTCTATTGATTGAGCTGATAAAGCTTGCTCAATAAGAATATCAAACTCTGGGTTTGAATACCCAACTGTATTTTGGTTTGAAACAAAAAGTCCCAAAAGAGCCCCAGAGTTTGGAAAATCAGCGACACCATCTAAATGGATGATTTGAAACTTTTTTTCGGATCTGTTGTTTGCATAAACTTTCCATTCTTCCTCGTGTAAGGTTGTTTCAATATTTAAAACTTTTTTCCACATCCCAGAAATTGCAACAGCTAAGCTTTTTTCTGAATTATTGTTTTTTAATAAAATTTCAATTTTTGGTGGATTTTCAGGAGAAAGACCAGACTCCATGAAGAGCTCTTTAGCTTTCTTTTCTCTTTCGTCCTGTGTCATTGAAGAGAAGAAAACCTCTTGAGGTTTGTAGCTCCCCATACCCTTTGGAATCCAAGAGTAAGCTGGGGTTGCGCCAAGTTTTGCAATTTTTTCCGTTAAAATCGTTCTATCTATAGATAATGCTAATGCTTGTCTTAGTTTTTCATTGCTTTTAAAGGGTTCTGATGTCATATTGAACCCATAAAAAACAACGCCTGGATATGGTGTTTTTCGAAAAGAGCCTTTCATGTTTTGTTCAACCCATTCAATTTGGTCTTGTGGAATGGTTTCTGTCGTGTGTATCTCACTGTTAATAAATTTTTTTAATTCTGCGTGACTATCTTCCGTTGGGTAATACATAATAGTAGATGTTTTTACATTTTTCTTATCCCAATATTGATCATTTTTTATGAGTTTTATATGCGATTGAGGTATATGCTCTGAGAGTTTATATGGACCATTACACACAATGTTTGATGGTGTGGTCCATTTTGCTTTATGTTGCTCATAAGTTTTTTCATGAAATGGATATGTTGTGTGATGAGCAAGAATTGTTAAAAGATGATGGATTGGTGAAACAAGCTCTATTTCTAATGTATGCTCATCAATTTCCCTAATGCCAAGTTTTGATAAATCCTTTTCTTCTCCTTTTAAGATTTTGTCAGCGTTTACTATTGGTTTTAAAAAAGCTGCAAAGGGGGCGCCTGTTTTTGGATCAGCAACCCTTTTAAATGCATTAACAAAATCTTTTGCAACAACAGTATCTCCATTACTCCACTTCGCATCTTTTCTTAAGAAAAAAGTCCACCTCAGTTGATCTTTACTTGTTTCCCAACGTAAAGCAACGCCTGGTATAATGGTCCCGTTTGCCGCTTCGGCGGTAAGGCCTTCGAAAATATCACGTTGAATGTTTGCTTCGTTTAGGGTTTGAGATAAATGTGGATCAATAGATTGTGGTTCAATACTATTCCCTCTGTGTATTATATCTTTATCTGGATTGTCAAATGTTTTAATAACTCCAGAGATAAACAAAATAACGACCAAAAGGCCGATCAGCCCAAAAATACCAATATTTTTTCTTTTTTGAAGATTAATCACGAGTTTCTACCTTTTTATATAACTTGAAAAAACGCACCCTTTAAATACATCGTTTCTGGCAAGTGTGGGTGGATGGGGTGATCCATACCTGCGCCAACTGTTTTTAGAATACGCGCATTTTTACCAGATGACAAGATTCCTTGCGAGAGAACCTGTTGAAACAACTCAAGACTTAAGTGATGAGAACATGATGCAAAAAAAACAAATCCTCCAGATCCAACATGAGAAAGAGCAATCTTAATTAGTTTTGTATATCCTTTTAATCCGACTTGAAGATCTTTTTTTGTTTTTATAAATGCTGGAGGATCTAATATGATTATATCAAAAGGTTCTCCTTTGTATTCATTGAAAAAATCAAAAACATTGTTTTTTTCAAATTTAATATTGCTGATGTTTAGTTTTTTTGCTGTTTCTTGAGCATAAGAAATTGCTGATTCCGACCTATCTAAGCATGTGACATTTTTTGCTCCTTGTGTCGCACAGTTGATTCCAAAGCCGCCAATATAACAATAAGCATCTAAAACATTTTTTCCTTTTGCAAAAGAAGAGACAAAACGTCTATTTTCTCTTTGATCGTAAAACCATCCAGTTTTTTGTCCATCTCTTAAATCACAAGAAAACTCTATATCATTTTCAACAACCTTTGTGGCTTCTGAAAGTTTTCCCACAACCTCTTTTGAATAAAGATCAAGCCCCTCAAGCGCTCGAATTGGACTGTCATTTTTTAACACTAAATGTTTAACTGTAAAAACAGTTTGTAAGGCTTCTATAAATAAAGGAGTCAAAAGCTCAATTCCAGCCGTGTTTGCTTGAACACAAAAAGTATCACCATAACGATCAATAATAAGACCAGGAAAACCATCGGCTTCGCTGTGAATAAGTCTGTAATATGGGGATGTGTAAAACTGTTCACGTAACTTATGAGCGTTTTTTATTTTTTGTATAATAAAGTTTACATCAATGATATCGCTGGCATTTTCACTTAAAAGTCTAAAAGAGATAAGTGAATGAGGATTAAAATAACCCACGCCAAGTTCCCTACCTCCTGAATCTGGAGATGTGCAGAGTATAACAAGTGTTCCTGGCAAGAGAGCTTTAATATCAGAATCTAAAACAATTTCATTGGAATAAACCCAAGGAGAGCCATTTTTAAATCTATTTTGACATCCTTTTTTGAGAAATAATTTAACGTAATTCATTGTGCGCCTTTTGCTTTAAATATTCGAATACAGATCTAAGTCCCATTGCTTCAGCACCTTCCGGACGTGCGGGAGAATTTTGAAGGTTCCATGCCATAAAGTCAATATGAGCCCAAGGAATATCATCGGGGATAAATTCATTTAAAAACAATGCCGCTGTTATTGCTCCAGCATAAGGAGAAGATCCTATGTTGCTTATATCCGCAACTTTCCCTTTGATATTTTTTTTGTATGGTTCCCATAAAGGTAATTGCCATAATGGATCATGAATCTTGTTTGCGATATTGAGTAGATCTTTTGCTAAATTTTGGTTATTAGAAAAAAGAGCAGGAATTTCACCAAGAGCGATACGAGCAGCTCCAGTAAGTGTTGCAAAATCAATTACAAGGTCCGGCTTGTTTTCACATAATGCATAAAGAGCATCACATAAAACAATTCTTCCTTCAGCATCTGTATCTCCTACCTCAATTGTGATTCCTTTTTTAGATGTGATAACATCAGAGGGTCTATAAGCCGATCCGGAAATGCTATTTTCAGCTAAAGGAATAATGGTTTTGAGTTTTATAGGTAGCTTTTCATCGATAATCCACTTTGTAAGAGCTAAAGCTTGTGCTGCGCCTCCCATATCTTTTTTCATTAGATTCATGGATGTACCAGTTTTAAGGTTGTATCCGCCAGTATCAAAGCAAATACCCTTACCAGCAAGACCAATCGATAAATTAGAGACCTCAGGAGACCAATCAATTTCTAATACCAATGGTTCACGAGTGCTTCCTTTCCCAACATGATAAACGCTAGGCCATGTTTTTAAATCTGCTTTATGGATCTGAACAACAGCTGTTGTATCTTTGAGCATATAGGTTGCATACTCAACAAACTCTTTTGGCCCCATGTCGTTTGGAGGGGTGTTAATTAGATCTCGTGTAATATAAATAGCCAAAATATCAGATATTGATTTTTCATCCTCTAAAAATAATAAAGGTTTGTTCTTATTCTTGGTTGTTTTGTATTGATCAAAAACATAACTACCAAGTGCCCAACCTAAAAATATATCATGACTATCAAATTGGTCTTTTCGTTTTTCAATAAAAAAGACATCAGGTGGTAGTTGTTTTGGTAGGACTCCAAATTGGTGGTATGATTTTTCTGGATCAGCAATAAATAACCAATGACTAAAAGGAGGCTCTAAAAAAACAAGACTTTCTTTTTTCAAAGGGTAAGGAGTGGATGAGTTGTATTTATCAATATTTTCAAATGTTTCTATTACCAAAGGAATAGCGTTTTTTTTATCTATTGAAAATCCAAACTTATACATGATTAATACCCCGTTATTATTCTATCAACAAGTTCTTGAACTGTTGGAATAAAACCATTTTCATAAAAAGGATCTTGACCAAATCTATAGGCATTGTGTCCAGCAAACATTAAGTTATCTTGTATGTTTTGTCCGTGTGCAATATTTTGAAGGCTTTTTTGAATGCAAAAAGATCGTGGGTCTGGTTTTCTCCCTGTTGTATTTCCTTCATGTTGAGACCAGTTGCTAAAATTACAAGCACTTAAGCATCCCATACAATCAACTTGATCTTTATGAATTTGATATCCATCTTCTGGCGTAACAAAAACAATTGTATCGTCAGGTGTTTTGATTATATCTGTATAACCAGAGGATTTCCAGGATGATGCTTTTGCGTGATCATCTGACTTTAAAAACAATACTCTGTTACGTGGACCATATTCAAACCCAGATGTGAAATCATTTTCTGGTTTATCTTTATATTCAATTTGTCTTTGTGTTCTGCTTTTAAGATTATTTAAAAAATCATTTTCGACAGCAGAAGAGTAAAAACCAGTAGGGCTGAATTTATTTAAATAAATCTGTCCTTTTTTAAGTGTCAAAAGGTGATCTTTCCAGGCTTTGGATATTGGGCTTTCTTGGGTTAGAAGCGGCCTTGTTCCAAATTGAAAGGCAATAGGACCAAGCTCTTCATTGTCGATCCAATTTTCCCATTCTTTAAGCCACCAAACACCCCCTGCCATGATAATTGGAATCATTGAGTGACCAAGCTCACGAAGTGTGTTTCTTAATGCAAGAACTCTTTCGTAAGGAGACTGCGGTGAGTTTGGATCTTCGGCGTTACTGAGTCCATTGTGCCCCCCCGCAAGCCAAGGATCTTCATAAACAACAGCACCTAAATTTTCACTTACTTTGTGATAAGCACGTTTCCATAAAATATTAAAAGCTCTGGCTGAGGAAACGATTGGATAGAACAACATGTCATACTGTTTTGCAATTTCCCCAAGCTTATAGGGCATCCCTGCTCCGCATGTGATTCCATGAATTAATCCCTTCGCTTTTGAAAGAATTCCATTAAGAATGGGAATTGCACCTCCCATTTCCCACAGGATATTCATATTGATCATTCCTTGACCGCCAGCAACATCATGTGCAATCTGTGCTTGTGCGATCCCGCCTTGAATTCCAAACTGAATCAACTCTTCATGTTTTTCTAACCTGGTTTTACCTTTATAGATTTGAGGCATAATGTTACCATCATGATCGTAGTAATCAGCATTAACACCAGAAAATGTTCCAATTCCGCCAGTTTTAGCCCAGGCTCCTGAGCTAATACCGTTTGTCGCAGAAATCCCCTTTCCCCCTTCAATAAGAGGAAGGATTTCTTTGTTGCCTATAAGTATGGAGTTTAATGATTTCATGATGCTTGTTGTTCCGTAGCTGGTTTTTCGATCATTGCTTTAAGACTGAGTCTGATTTTGCCTTTTTCCTCAATTCCAATAACCTTTACTTGGAATTTATCTCCCATTTTTACAACATCGGTTGTTTTTTCTACTCGTTTATGAGCGAGTTCGCTAATGTGGACTAAACCGTCACGTCCACGCCAGAATGAGACAAAAGCACCAAAATCAGCTATGCGAACAACTTCAACATCTAAAATATCACCTACGATAGGATCCATAGCAATAGATTTAATCCATGCGATTGCATCATCTAACTTTTCAGAGTCAACCCCTGCAACTTTTACATTGCCGTCATCTTCAATATCAATCTTAACACCAGTTGCTTCAACAATTTCACGAATCACTTTTCCGCCAGTTCCGATAACTTCTCTGATTTTTTCTTTTGGAATTGAGAAACTGATAATCCGCGGTGCATTTCCGCTAACTTCTTCTCTGGCTGAACCAATTGCTTTTTGCATTTCACCCAAAATATGCATTCTTCCTTCTTTTGCTTGAGAAAGGGCTTGCTTCATAATGGCTTCATCAATACTTGTGATTTTAATGTCCATTTGCAGAGCTGTGATTCCTTTGTCAGTTCCTGTGACCTTAAAGTCCATATCCCCTAAGTGGTCTTCATCGCCAAGGATATCGGAAAGAACAGAAAACTTTTTACCTTCTTTAATAAGTCCCATAGCAATCCCTGCAACAGGCCTTGAAAGAGGAACGCCTGCATCCATTAATGCTAAAGAGGATCCGCAAACTGTAGCCATTGAAGAAGATCCGTTCATTTCTGTGATTTCTGCAACAACTCGTATTGTATATGGGAACGCATCTTTCCCTGGGAATACTGGTCGAATAGCTCTCCATGCTAATTTTCCGTGACCAATTTCACGTCTTCCAGGAGAGGACATTCTTCCAACTTCGCCAACAGAATAAGATGGGGCATTGTAATGTAGCATAAAGCGTTCTTTGTATTCTCCTTCGAGTGAATCAATTAACTGCTCATCTTGTCCTGTTCCAAGAGTTGTGACGACAAAAGCTTGAGTTTCCCCTCTTGTAAAGAGAGCGCTTCCGTGAGCTCTTGGTAAAACACCAATTTCGGAAAGAATTGGGCGAATTGTTTTTGTATCTCTTCCATCAACTCTGACCCCGTTGTCTAAAATCATATCACGCATTACTCTATATTTAAGATGCTCAAATGCGCTTTGAACATCTTTTTTTGAAGTTGTTTCACTTGAGAATTTTTCAACTGCTGCGTCTGATAATTCATTAAGAACACCGTAGCGTTTTAATTTTTCTTTTTCTTGATAAGCCAAAACCACTTGCTTTAATGACTCTTTTTCAATTTTCTTATAAATATCTTGCTCCCAAATTGGAGTGATGTTTGTCTCCCATTCTGGTTTCCCACACTTTTTCTTTAAAGAATTGATCATGTTTATAACTGGTTGCATTTGCTTGTGTCCAAAAATAACAGCATTGAGCATAACTTCTTCTGAGAGCTCTTTTGCTTCGGACTCAACCATTAAAATACCTTGTGTTGTTCCCGCTACGAGAAGTTCAAGGTCGGAGTCTTTAAGTTCATCAATTGTTGGATTGAGAATGAATTCTCCATTTTGATATCCAATACGAACACCAGCAATTGGCCCTTGGAAAGGAAGACCTGAGATTGAAAGAGCAGCTGATGCTCCAATCATAGCAACAATATCAGACATGTTTTCTAAATCATGGCTTAAAACTGTGCAAACAATTTGAATTTCATTATGAAAACCTTCCGGGAAAAGAGGGCGAATTGGCCTATCAATTAGTCTTGAGCTTAGAGTTTCAAATTCACTTGGTCTTCCTTCACGTTTAATAAAACCACCTGGAATTTTACCTGCTGCGAATGCTTTTTCTTGATAGTGAACTGTCAGGGGTAAAAAATCAATATCTGGCGCCGCTTTTTTTGCACCAACAGCCGTACAAAGCACAATTGTTTCTCCATAGGTGATTAAAACTGCTCCATCTGCTTGACGAGCTATTTTGCCGGTTTCTATGGTTAGTGTGCGTCCGCCCCATTGAATTTCTTCGCGAGTAATATTAAACATTCAATTTTCCTTTAACTAAAAAACAGCCTTAAATCAATTATTTAAAGCACTATTATTAAACCTTTTATAAATAACATTATACATAATTTGAAAAAAATTTACCATAAAAAAAGTCAATTCTTTATTGTTTTTGTCAAAAAGATGATTCAAATTGGATTGGCCGTCAATTATTCCGCTTATAAATTATTGATTATAGTATGAAAAACTGCTATTAATCTAAATATTCATATATGCGCCCGTAGCTCAGAAGGATAGAGCGCAGGATTCCTAATCCTGAGGCCATGGGTTCGAATCCCGTCGGGCGCACCATTAATTTACAATATCAGCATATTTTAAAAGATTCATAGGGGGATAATTTTCAATTTTATTAAAAGTTGTTTTACGAATTGAGAATGAATGGTTTGCTAAGCGATCAAACTTCATTTCAGATGCGCTTTTTTTGTGGACCAATATTTGTTCTGCTTTATATCCTGCATATTCTCCTACAGAGTACCATTTGGAAACCAATCCCATTAAGGCTTTTGTTTTTATAAAAAGAAGCTCAATTGGAACAAAAGATGCTATATTGATCTCGTTAATTCCTTGTTCTAGGATTTTTGTATTTGTGGATAACGTTGTATCAGCTGGGATATAAATCAAATCCACACCTTTTGTTTCAAGGCTTTTTAATATTTTTGGAATTTCATCAGGAATTGCTTTTTTTGTTTCTGGATTAATAGGAATTTCTGTTTTTATGACAGAAAATCCTTCCTTTATTCCTATCTGTTCTAAATCACTAACGGCTGATATTGAATTGCTTTCATTTTGTGTAAAAAGCGTTCCTATTTTTTTAAAATCCATATAATCTTTCATTGCTTGAACCTGAGCTTTGATTGGTAGCATATGTGAAACGCCGCACAAATTTCTTCCTGTTGGCCCCCAATCTTTAATCATCTTAGAGGCAATGGGGGTTGGGGGAAGGACAGAAATAATTGGAATATCTGTGATATGGTTGGCAGGATCTATATTATCGTGTGGGCCGTATAGCTCTAATCCACTGGGAGTTCCTTCTATATAAATTAAATCTGGCTTGAGTTGACGAATCTCTTTTTTAAACTCTTTAATGCGATCAATTTTTGTGTCTCCAGCTCTTAAAATTATTTCAGTTGGGATGTCTTTAAATTTTAAGTAATCTTGAAATCCTTTTGTCGAGTCTGTGTTTCCAATCCAGGTTATGATGTAAATTTTAAAAGGGTGGCTTTGTGTGCTTGCCTGTAAATTTATTGTAAATACTGTAAGCAACAAAATTAATAATCTCATTTTGCTCTCCATCGATAAAATTGATGCAACATTAAAAGGCTTGGAACAAAAGTCAAAATACTTATCCAAATGAGTGCGTATTCTATGCTGTAGTATGAGATAATGACCGCACAAATGAGCGGCCCCAAAACAGACCCGTAACGTTCAATAGAATTATAAATGCTGATAATTGTTGCTTGCCCTAAGTTTGAATGGTGGTGATTTGAAAGTGTAAAGATGATTGACATGGATGCGTTTATTTGTAAAGCATGGCCAATTCCTAAAAACAAAATAGCAATCACAAAGCTTATAATTGAGGTGTCTTGAAATGCATATATATAAATAATAATACTGATACAACTTAAGCTCATTAATAATGTGCCAAGAAAGACGTGCCATTTTGTCTGATTGGATTTTGGTAATACTTTTGCAAGAAAGGGGGACATTATTAATAAACATAATCCATAAAGCATTGTAATTCTGCCAATAACAGACTGGGATGTTCCAATTTTAGTTAGATAAACAGGAACTAAAAAGAATAGTAATCCACTATACATAATTTTAGATGGCAGTCCAGATAAGATTAATAGCTTCAAAAACTGAGGGTCTTTGAATAATATTTTCATGTTTGAAATTTGATTTCCTATTATAGTGCTGCGTATCTGAGGTGGGTCGATGATAAATTTGTAAGCAAGCGCTCCAAGGATGAGCGAGATGACACCAGAGAGGAAAAAAGTTGCATTATATCCAATATTTTGAGCTAAAATAGCACCAATTGGAGCTCCGCAAAGAGTTGCGGAGGCAAAAGCGAACAAAAAGGTATTAGAAGAACTCTCGCCATTTTTTGTTCTTGCTCTGGCTAATATAGCCTGACTGGTTGTGCATGATAACGCAAAGCCAATTGCATTAATGCACCTTATTAAGGTAAGAGCAAGAATTGAATTTGCAAATACAATTGCAATGTATCCAAAACCAGAAATGGCAACACCCCATAAGAATGTTTTTTTTAAGCCATATTTATCTGCCAACTGTCCTGAAAAAGGTGTAAACAAAGCACAAACTAGCATGAATGCAATCACAGGCAGTCCAATCACAATGTCTTTTGGAATGTTAAAAACAGGTTCATAAAAAATTGATCCATAAGTGGCAAGAAAGGATATGGGAAGCATTTCAGCAAAAATAAACAGAAAAATAGGGGTTCTTATGTGAGGTGTTTGTGAGTATTCATTTTGGTTTTTTTGATGACCAAACGTATGTGCTTTTGATATTGCTTTAGCTTTTATTTCTTGAAATTCTTTCAAATGATCAAATTTTTTCGCAGAAGCTTTTATTTTTTTTAATACAGTTTGTGATTTTAGGCGCAGAGCCATAAGTAAACTATTAAAGCCGTTTAAAATAGATCCAATTTCATCTTTGGATGAGTATATATTGTTAATGGAAACGCTTTTCATCCTTGCATTTTTAGATACTTCTATTAATTTTTCAATTGGATTTGTAAGGTTGACGTGAATGATGAAAAATATAATTTCTGCAGCAATGACTAATGAAATGATTAAAATAATCAAAGCATCATAGGAAATTTCATTAAGGGTGGAGGAGATATAATTGGCGTTTGTTCCAATGTGTAGGATCCCAGCAATTTTTTCTTGATGATTTAGACCAAAAGAAGAATGGTAAAAATTATCATGTTTTTCCATTTTTAGGTTTGGCTTATTGTTGACGGTTACAACATCCAACTTTTTTTTATCTAACTTTGTGTTGTATAGAATTTTTCCGTTTGTGTTTGAGACGGCCAAAAAGAGAATTTCTTTATGGTCCTTTAAAATATCCTGAAAAAAAACATCCATGCGTTTTAATTTTTCAAGAGGTATATCATAATTTAGAGCCCGTTCTAAATCTTTTTCTAAAAGCATTCCAACTGCTTTGTTTTTTTTCTCGATTTCAGGTAAAACATGATTTTCTAATTCTTTAAAGTGGAGAAAAAACAAGGCAAATGAAGATATGATGACAAGAGTCAAAATGCTTAATAAAAGTTTCAAGTGTAATTTTTTAAACTTTCTTTCAATGATGCTTTCTTTAGAAATCATATTTTTTCTTTCATTGATGTGAGCATATCTATAGATTTTTCTATTTTTTCTAGGTCTTGCATTTCTTTTTGGATTTTTGATACTGTCTCTTGAAACTCTTGAGATAAATCTTGGTCCATGCCTCTTAATTTTTCTGATTTTTTATTTGATAGTAAGTTTTTCATATGGTTTAGCGTATTGAATGTTTTTCTAAAAAAGACAGATACTAAGAACCAAATAAATACCAACATAACAAGAAGCATAATGGCAAGTCTTTGATAAATTTTGTTAAAAATAATTTTTTCATTATCAGTGATGGGCTTGTTTGAATAGCAGATTGCAATGCCGCCGATATCTTTTTTTATACTATCTTTTAAGTTCACACCAATTAATGTGGTTGCTTCTTGTTTAATTTTCCATATTGGCTCTTGTGAGTGAAGAATACCCTTTTCTTCAAGGGGGTCTATTTTTGTTTGTGTATCAGTGTTGTGAATTGAATTTATTCTGCCTTTTTTAATTTCAAAAACTTCTATGGAAAGAATATCTGGATCATTTTTTTTGGAATGGGAGATGATGTTTTTGATGTTATCAATCTCAAAAAGTTGAGTTCCTAACTTTAAGTTACTTTTAATTGAGTTTTGGATATCAAGTAATGTGATTGTGAATCTGTCTTGTACTAAATTTTGAAGGTTTGAATGATATTTATAATACATTAGCGTGCTAAGCATTGTAAGGCTAAATGCGCTAACTAAAAACATTGATATAATAATTTTCCATGAAAGCTTCATAAAATCTCCACATTTAACTTGAGTTAGGGTATGATTAAAAATATTAATAATTGCTTAACATGGAGTCTATTTGTGAGAGAACAGTTTGATATTATGGTTGTTGGTGGCGGATTGGTTGGAAGCTTGTTAGCTGTTGTTTTATCTGGCTTAGGCCTTAAGATTGGGCTTGTGGAGAAGAAGCCAATTCATGAAATTTTATCTTTTAAAGATGACAGGGCAATTGCATTGTCATTTGATAATTTTAAATATATTCAAAATTTCCTTGGATCTGAAAATCAGATTGAAGGAGAGAGGATTTTAAAAATCATTACGCAAGAAGGAGTTCACGGTCCTTGCGTGAATTTTGAAAAAGAGAACGTATTTTTTGGAATGAATGTTTTTAATCAATCGCTTAAAACACAAATTTATAAAAAGCTATTACCTGATAGCGGTGTGAAAGTGTTTAATGAACAAGGAGCTATCTCTTCAAAATTAATACTTGCTGCCGACGGCAGGAATTCAGATTTTTCTTCTAAAGTAAATCAAAAGCATATCAATATTGATTACAAGCAAACAGCATTTGCAGCAACTTTAAAATTAAAAAATGGACTTTGTGGTGTTGCATATGAGCGTTTCTTGAAAACGGGGCCAATTGCCTTACTTCCCCTTCCTGATAATAAAGCTTCTTTAATATGGTCCCTGGAGGAAAATTTAAGAAATGAAATCACAAATGATTCTTTGATGTCATTTTTAAGAATTCATCTAGAAGGAATCACACAAGATTTTGAAATTATCAATCAGGCTTGGTTTCCCTTATCCGCTCAGATTACGTTTCCGCCCTATTGCCAAGGTCTTCTTTTGATGGGGGACGCAGCTCATGCGATGCATCCTGTGGCTGGGCAAGGATTTAATTTGGCCGTTCGAAATATTAAGGTTTTAGAGGAGGTAATTAAAAAATATTTATCTTTGGGGTTAGATATCGGATCAGTTTTGATGCTTGAAGATTATTGGAAAAAATCAAGGCCTAATGTCGTGAATACAATGACATTAACGCACGGTTTGATTCGTCTTTTTGATTTAGAATCAAAATCATTTGGATTTTTTAGAAAAATGGGCATGCGTATTTTTGAAAAGTCCGATAATTTTAAAAAAATGTCATCTGGTTTTTCTTCTTAAAAAAATAAGCAAACTTTATTTTTTTGTGACGATAATAATACACAAATGTTGTAAAATGTGTTATATGGTAGATAACTTTTGTTGTGAGTTACACGAATAAAATTAGGAGCAATTTAATGGCATTAATGCGATCAATGATAACTGTCGGTGGACACACTATGATTAGTCGTGTCTTAGGGCATGTCAGGGATGCAGTTTCAGCGAATATTTTAGGTGCGGGTGTTTTATCAGATGCGGTTTTGATCGCTATTAAAATCCCTGGTCTTTTTAGGCGTTTGTTTGCTGAAGGGGCCTTCAACTCTGCTTTTGTTCCAATTTTTGCAGGGACCCTTGCAACTGGAGGAAAGCAGCAAGCCAAAGTTTTTGCTGAACATGCTGTTATGGTTATGTTTCTGTTGCTTACGGCAATTGTGTTAATAGTTGAATTTTTTACGCCAGAATTTGTGAATCTTTTGGCTCCAGGGTTCTTGAAAACCCCAGAAAGACTTCAGTATGCTGTTGAGTTCACAAGAATAACTTTTCCTTATATCATTTTTATTTCGATGTCTGCTATTTTTGGTGGTGTTCTTAACTCTATGGATAGATTTGCAGCCCCTGCATCTGCGCAAAGCATTGGGAATATCCTGATTATTTTCTTTTATGTTTTTTTAGCGGGGGTGACTCAAACCGGCGGACACTTGGCTGCCTGGGGGAATTTAGGATCTGGAATAATTCAATTCTTTTGGCTATATTTCTTTTGTGTTCACGCAAAAATTCCCCTTAAGCTTAGAATCCCAAAACTAACGCCTCAAGTTAAAGAGTTTTTTAAAAAACTTCTTCCTGGTATGATAGGAGCCGGTGTTGCTCAAATTAATTTGATTGTGGATATCTGGCTTAGCTCTACTCTTCCCGAGGGGAGTGTTACATATATTAATTACGGTGAAAGGGTTAGTCAGCTTCCTTTGAGTATTATAGGTGTTGCTATGGGGATTGTTTTATTGCCCATGTTGACCAAGCAATTACGTCAAGAAGAACTCGATAAGGCTTTATTTACTCAAAATCGCGCAACTGAATTTGTTCTTTTAGCAAGCATTCCAGTTGCGGTTGCTCTTATGTTGTGCTCTTATGCTTTCACATCATTGATTTATGGGCATGGTAAATTTATAGATCACCCTGGACATTTAATTCAAACGTCTCAAACATTGGCGGCGTTTTGTATTGGTATGCCAGCTTATACTCTTATGAAGGTTTTTTCTTCTAGCTTTTTTGCAAGAAAAGATACAACAACCCCCGTTGTTATTGGTCTTATTAGTGTGGCTGTGAATTTTATCATTAATTGGCATTTAATGCAGCACTATCAACATGTTGGTATCGCGATTGGAACATCTATAGCTTCATGGTTTAATGCTCTTTTATTGGCTGCATTTTTAAAGAGAAAAAAAATGATGGTTTTGGATGATCAGTTAATTCGCAATACGCCGAAAATTTTAGTTTCAGCAGCAATTATGGGAATTAGTGTTTATCTGGTTCAATCTTTTTTACAGGTTCATCAAGTTGGTTTTTTCCTTAAATTTGGTTCTTTGGCAATTCTTATGGCAGTGGCAACTGTGACATTTATCATTCCTGCAAAGCTTATGAAATGTTTGGATGTGAAAAGCATGATGGATTCAAAAAAAGAGGAATAATATGACTCAAAGAATACTTACAGGCGTTCAGCCTACAGGGCAATTGCATTTGGGAAATTATTTAGGCGCAATTCGAAACTGGAGAAATTTTCTAGATTCACATGAATGTTTATTCTTCATTGTTGATTTGCATGCCATCACAATATATCAAGACCCTCAAGAACTTAGAAACAGCACACGCAAAGTTGCCGCTGCTTATATTGCCAGCGGAATGACACCTGAAAAATGCTCAATTTTTGTTCAAAGTCATGTTCCTCAACACGCCGAGCTTGCCTGGGTTTTAGGTGCATCTACTCCTTTGGGGTGGCTTAATCGTATGACTCAATTTAAAGATAAGGCTGGAAAACAAAAAGACCAAGCATCTTTAGGGCTTCTTTCTTATCCAGTTTTGATGGCAGCTGATATCCTGCTTTATAATGCCACGCATGTTCCAGTGGGCGCTGATCAAAAGCAGCATTTAGAACTTACCAGAGATATTGCTCAAGCGTTTAACAGTCGATATCAAAAACAGGTCTTTGTTCAACCAGAACCTTTTATTGTTGATTCAGTTTCTCGCATCATGAGCCTTCGTGATGGGACTAAGAAAATGAGCAAATCTGACCCATCTGATCAATCGCGAATTCACTTAGACGATACTCCCGATATGATCCGAGATAAAGTCAAGCGAGCAAAAACAGATATGGATTTACTTCCTGGATCAAAAGAAAATTTAGAATCAAGACCAGAGGCCCAAAATCTTCTGGAGCTATATTCAGCACTTTCTGGAAAAAATCTTGATAAAACTTGCGCATACTTTGAAGGAGCTCAATTTTCAAAGTTAAAAAATGAACTTTCTGAGTTGCTTATTTGTGAACTTGATCCCATTCGAAATGAAATGATGCACTTGCAAAATGATACGGTTTACCTGGACACGCTTTTGTATAAGGGGGCTGAAAAAGCCAGAGATATTGCAAAAACAACAATAGCGCAAGTTTACGATACGATTGGTTTTTTGATTTAAAATCCGATGGGCAATATCCAAAAAACATATATCTTAGGACAAAAAATTACATTATTTCAACCTATTGACGGCTATAAATCAGGAATAGACCCTATTTTTTTGGCATTTTTTGCAGACGTTCGGGATAATGACACTGTTCTTGATTTTGGGTGTGGTGTTGGTGCCTCAATGTTGGCATTGAAGTTTTTTTATCCAAAAATCAAAATTCACGGGATTGATATTCAAGATAATTTAATTGACCTTGCGCGTGAAAATATTTCTCAAAACAACGTTGAAAATGTTTCATGTGAAACAATTTGTATATCAAAAATATCGGATAAAATAGACGCAATTATTATGAACCCCCCCTATTATAGATCAGAAAACTTTATGCATCCACACAATCAAATCGCACGTACAGCTAATATAGAGGGTGAGTTAAAACTAGGCGATTGGATTCGCATTGCTGGATCTAATTTAAAAAATAAAGGAAGGCTTTCAATTGTGCATACAGCCGAATCTTTGGAAGAAATCATGATGCTTTTGAAGGCTAATAATTTTGGAGGTATCGTGACGTTTCCCTTGTGGCCTAAAAATGGCAAATGTGCAAAGCGAATTGTAATTAATGCTGTTAAAAATTCTAAAAAACCAAGCAGAATTTTTCCTGGAATTGTTGTTCACACAGATGATAATCATTACACAGACCGAGCAGAAGAAATTTTACGTGGTAGATCTATAGCATTTTGGAAGAAGTTTAACAGATCTCTTACATAACAAAAAAGACTTCATAACTTGATATTGTAAATTGTGGTTATGAGATAAAATTCTCTAGCGTAAAGAGCTCTTCAGGGTAATTCCGAAAATTATTCCTCTGTTAATCTTTTTCTGCTATGAAGTTAAGGAAATATGAAGTTAGGGAAAGAGGAGTTATCTAAATGTGGTTAATTGTGTTGATTCTAAGCTTATGGAGTTGCAGTATTCATGCAAGAGTTCCTTTTGTTGAGATGAAAGGTCTGGATGCAATGATGAAGCCTGTTTGTTTACAGGCGGAAGAGTGCAAAGGACCTGAAGCAAGACATATGAATAATGGAGAAAATATTTTTTCTCCCATTCATGGGGCTTTGGCGGATTTAAGCGGAACTCTTGCAAGAATTCGCTTTTTTGGACCTTATGCAAAAGCTTATAAAACACCTTACAATGAACAAAAAGACATCATTGCACCTGATTTGGCACGCGATAGCCTTACCCCAAACAATCCATCTTGGCTGCATCCAGTCTTTAGAATAAGATCTATTGAAAATGTTTCGCTAGAAAATCGGGATCAAGAAAAAGAACGAAATTTTGCACGTCAATTTGAATACCCGCTGGACCCAATCTCCGCCCTTATTCAGTGGCTTTTTCCAAGTGTAGACGGCGTGAATTTTGTGGCCAATGACAGAGAAGATGATCCTGTTGGAAAAATGGGCGCAGAAATTACCTTAATGTATGCATATCAAAAAAAGAAAGCTGAATTTGACAACCTACACACCAATCTTTTAAAAAAACCTTATTTTTCCAATTACATGCAATTTATGAAAGTAGGAAACAAAAAGGAAATAGGAAATCTTATGACAACCAATCCCGAATTAAAGCAATATACAAAACTTCGGAAACAAAAAGAAGATACGCTCAAAGCTCTTCCCCAAAGAACAGTTTTTGCAGGAATTTTAAAAGTGGTTCATGAGTTTTATCAAATTCAATCAACCTATGAAAATTTCAAATCAAGAATGATGGGAGTTTTGCCCAATGTTTCAACACCTAAAGATCAAATAAGCCAATCAGAGATTTTTTGTGATATTTTATGGAACGCTCTCAAGCAAGACGGAACATTTGGAGGGATGAATGACCCCCTTTACCCAAAACACATCGCACTACATGCCCTTCTTGGCTATTTGTGGGCAGTGGCTGATAGCAAAGAGCAGGTGATTCATGTCATGAAAGAGACAGGGCTTATGAGGACATCACCTTCTCAAAGCAGGGTATCTGAAAGTAAAGAAAGTGCGTATACCCCCGAGCAACAACAAGCTGCCTTAAAAATTCAGAAAAAGTTTTTATCAATGCATTCTAAAAATTACACACGCAAAGATTACGAGCGTATCAAAACGCATTTCCAAAAGGCCTCATTTGAAGAAAAGGCATTTGCAGGGTATGCCTATGAGCTTTATGAACAGCCTTATCCAGCTGTGATTTATCATGGTCAAGCAGACGCTCCTTTGATGCAAAACCTCACACAAGATCCCCCATATGCTGACTGCGGGGAAACAGCTTTGCGAAATTTCTTTAACTTTTTCACACATACTTCTGCTGGAAATTTTAACAAAGAACATATCCTTGAGCATTGGTCAAAATCAGGGGCTTTAAGGGAGTTTTATCAGAACTTTCCTCATATATCAATGCATGGAGGGCAAGAAGCTAGAAATGCTTGGTCAAGTGTTGTTTCAGGGCTTAATTATCCACCCCATGAACAGGTTTTATCTGAGAAAGCGGCATCCACAAGCGATGTCACGTATAATAGAAGATATACAAACATCAAATCATCTCCTCTTGGTTGGGGAAATATTTTAAATGCAATTGGCAAACTCACAGGCAACGTACATCTTCAAGAGCAATGGACACACGACCCTGAAACGCCTCAATTCGCAGCTCAAATCACACAAAAACTAGATTATCTCTGTAGGCTGTTCTCAAGAGATGGATTTAAGCTTGATTGGCATGCAAGGAATAAGAAAACGCTAGGTAAAGTTTACGAACCCGTCACTTTTCAGGTAAATAAGGAGGATGTGTTTACGTTTGACGTCCAAAATGGACATTTTGGGTTCCATTCTTTACTGAAAAATGATCAGGATTGGAGGAAAGATGTAGATAAAAACCACATTACGATAAATACTCTTTTAAGCTATTTTTATCCCAAGGAAAGATCATCTTTTTTAAACCCAGATATCTCGAAAGAGACCTATAATCCAATTAATCCAGTTTTAAATGTTTGGAAATCAACGCTTACTGCAGAGTCTTATGAGAAACTAATTTTGCGATTCTTATATAAAAAATATGGGGCTGTTCTGGATGATCCGCATTCTGATTCCATGATTGATATATTACTAGGTACGGCACCTTTAGTTCCAGACCTTAAGTTAAGAAACGATTGGATTAAGTCAATTTTAAAAAAAACGAAAGCTCCGCTTGCAAAAGCAGTAAAAAAAATGCGACATGGAGTCTATAGAAGTGTTTTTGGTGAGCTACTGGAAGAAAACGTGGGAATAAATTTACAAGATATTTATGGCAAAACTGCGCTTATGGTTGTACTCGAGGAAACACATTATGTAGATAATACACATACCACCGTACGCATGTTGCTAGACAAAGGCGCCCAGGTGAATTTACAAGATGACTCTGAAACAACTGCACTCATGAAGGCTGTAAGTGGAGCTAATTATTGTGTAATAGGCAGAGGCATTGTGAAGATGTTGCTCGATAAAGGTGCACAGGTGAATTTACAAGATCACCACGGATGTACAGCATTAATTCGTGCCACAGACCCTGCAATCAAAAAAATACTTAAAGATGAAATGGAAAAAAGAAAGCAATTGGCTGCACAAAAAATTAAGGGATTTGTGCAGCGTAAATATAAAAAAACATCTTCTGGATTTTCACCACCCATCCGTTAAGAAAGTTTCCTATAAATGAGATATAGAAGAGGATATGATATAGAGAATAGAACTCTTTTATCTCATTGAGGTTTCGTAACTCTTCTTTTTTGTCTCATATTTGATATCAACTTCATATCTATATGAAATCATTATTTACTTTTTTTTATTGGTTATGCTGGAAGTTTAATCTAGAAACTTAATGTCTGGAAGTGTGGCTTGGCCGTCCTGCCTGATTTCAAGATAAAGAAATGTTGGAAGATTTGATTTTGGCATGATACCTACTTTTTCTCCTGGATGAATTTTTTGATTAAGATTGACTAATATCTCAGACATTCCAGCCAAGACTAAATTCATGCGAGTTGAAACTTCGATGATAAGCAAACTCCCAAAAGATTGAAATTGACCGCAAAATATGACCTTTCCTTCAATAGGGGATTTTACAACCTCACCTGATTTTACCTCAAAGCGGATGCCTTTTGTGTATTTCTTTGAGTCTGAAGGGATAATTTTTCCATGAACTGGGCGTTTTAAAACACCTTTTTCAAGGCTTAGAGAAATATTATGATCTAGTGCCTGGGACATGGAATTTTCTTTTTTAATTTCTCGTTCTAATGATAATATATTTTGCTTTAAAATATTCATTTGGTTTTCAATTTCGATAACCTCTTGATGGGCCCCAGTTAGGGTCTCTTGGATTTGAGATGTGGATAATTTTAAAGGAAGTTTTTGAGTTTGAATGTATTCCAGATTTGCTTTTAAAGTTGTTAAAGCAAGTAAGTGTTCTAATGAGTTATCCCCAGATGTCATGATAATAGCTAAGGGGAGTTGGGATAAAATATAAAGCTGTGCAAGCATATCAAGAGATTTCTTTTGTGTGTCTTGATATTGATTTTGAGTATGATCTTGAAAAGATTTTAAATTTTCAAGTTTTATTGTTGCTGAATCAAGAAGGTTTTGTTTATCGATAGCTTCTTGTTGTAGCTTTTCAAAATCTTTTCTTAATAAATCAATATGAGATGTGCTGAATATTGGGAGGGAAAATAGCAAGAAGGTTAAGAACTTTATCAAATCAGAACATCCCCTGTCATTTCTTGCGGGATATTAAGATTCATTAACTTTAGGATTGTTGGTGCAATATCACACAGTTTTCCGTTGCGCAACGGAGTGTTTTTCCCAATTAAAATCAAAGGAACGGGGTTTAGCGTATGTGCGGTGTGAGGTTGATGTGTTGTTTCATCAAATGTTTCTTCCGCGTTTCCATGATCAGCTGTGATTATAAGAACACCATTCATTTTGAGAATTGATTCCTCGATTTTCCCTAAACAATCATCTAATTTTTCAATAGCAATGGTAATTGCAGATTCTATACCTGTATGTCCAACCATGTCTGCATTTGCAAAATTAACAACGATCAAATGATATTTCTTGGACTCTATAGCTGTGATTAAATTCTCACAAACTTGGTCTGCCGACATTTCCGGCTGAAGATCATATGTTGCAACTTTTGGAGATTCTATTAAAATACGATCCTCTCCTTCAAAAACAGACTCTTTCCCTCCGTTAAAAAAAAATGTTACATGTGCATATTTTTCAGTTTCAGCTAAACGTAATTGATTCAGGTGTGAGTTGGCAACAACTTCACCTAAGGTGTTTTTTAGGGGTTCTGGAGGAAAAAAAGTGGTCATAAAAGGCGATAATTCTTGAGAGTATTCTGTAAGTCCAAAAAGATGATTTTTTTCTTTAAACATCTCTAGAATCTGACGCATTCTATCTGCTCTAAAGTTCATAACAAGTAAAGCGTCTTCTTTCTTAAATCCTTGATACTCTTTTGCAATTGCGGGCATAATAAATTCATCTGTAATATTTTGTGCATATTGCTGATCTATGTAATCTAAAGGACATGTAAAAAAAGGACTGTTTTGAGCATTGATGGCATTAAATGATTTTTCGATGCGATCCCAACGCTGATCTCGATCCATGCCATAATATCTTCCGCCAATTGATGCGATTTTTATATCATGATCTACTATTTGCTGGATATATTTTTTTGCACTTTTTGGAGATGTATCTCTGCCATCTAAAAATGCGTGTAAAACAATATCTCTACCATCTTTTTTTAAAAGTGATGCAATTTCTATAATGTGGTTGATGTGTGAATGAACGCCCCCATCAGATAAAAGCCCCATTAAGTGAACTACTCCGGTTGTGTGTTTTAATTTTTCATAAGCTCTATTTGTTCGGATTTGATTATTTTTGATGGCATCATTGATGCGAGGAAGATCTTGCATGATAATACGCCCTGCCCCAATATTCATATGCCCTACTTCTGAATTTCCCATTTGATGATCTGGAAGACCAACATCATGCTGAGAAGCCTCAAGAAATGTGTTTGAATATATAGATAAGAAACGATCGTAATTTGGAGTATGGGCATCATAAATGCCGTTATGTTGTTTTTGAGGGCTAATCCCCCACCCATCCAAGATACAAAGAACAACAGTGGTCATGGTTTTCTCAGAAATTTATCAAATTCTTCTGCTGATAAAGCTCCCGCGCCCTTGCGTCTTTTTTCAAGGGGCACATCTGATGGTCCTACAAAAAATGTAGGGGTTTCTTCTATTAAATTTTCGATGAGTTTGTAGTTTTCTAAAATATCTTGCTTTACATTTTCTGTTTTTGAGCAATCAAGAGGAATTTTTAAATCTGAAGAAATCCTATCAAAAACACTTCTTAAGTTATTGCTTTTCTCAAATAATTCATTTTGACGATTGAAAATTTCTTCATAAAATTCGACTTTACGGTTAGCCAAAGCACATTCAACAGCTACAGCTGCCTCTAGAGATTGCGCATCTAATGGATAGTGACGAATGACGATTCGGAAGTCTCGTGTTTTTTCATATTTTTTTAAGGTATCTTTATGTAAAAAAGCGCAAGCTGCACAAGTTAGTGCTGTATAAACGACAACTTCTGTTTTTGCATCTGGATTTCCTAGGATGATTTGTGGGGGGTCTTTTGCAAAAAGACAAGATAATGTGAAAATACAAATGGTTAGTGTTTTGAAAAACATTTTTCCTCCTTATTTGACAATTTCATTAATTTTATTGATGATTTCTAAAGATGGCGTTCCGTGTGAGAAGTGTGTTAAAAACTCTCCATTTTTTCCCATCAAGTAAATAATAGATGAATGATCAATCAAGTATTCTTTTTGCCCCGGTATAGGTGTCGTTTTTTGGCCATAAACCCGGTAATTTTTCTTTGCAATTTCAGTTTGTTCTTTTGTTCCGCGTAGCATGATAATTTTAGGATGATACATAGTTTGATATTTTTTTAAAAATTCCAAGCTGTCACGGTCTGGATCAATTGTTATAAAAATAGGAACTATTTGATCAAGGGTTTTTTGTGAGATGCCTTTTAAAGCGCCTGTAATATTTTCTAAGGCTGTTGGGCAAATATCGGGACAAAACGTGTACCCAAAATACACTAGAATATATTTACCATGAAAATCTGAATTTTTTATCTTTTGGTTATTTGTGTCATATAGCTCAAAAGGTCCCCCAATGGGAACTATTGATTCTTGTTTTGGGTAAGAAAAGTATAGAAAAAAAAGGCTTATTATAAATGATATGATAATAAAACTTTTGAAATATTTCATTTTAAGATTCACTCTGCGCTAAGTTAGCTATTGTTCTTGACAGGAGCCTGATTTCATCTCGGACCTCTTCAACAACGTGTTTGCGTCCTGTTGACATTTCTTCTAATATTTTAACGGCAATAGCATCTAAATTCCGTAAATTATTTTTTGTTCCTTCATCAAGGCCTAAATTACTTGTTGCACTTGCGAACTTCTTGATTGTGTTTTGCAGATCTATTTGCGATTCTGCAATTTTCACCATCAGGTTTTGTTCTGTTTTCATTTGATCTGTAAGCTTTGAAACTTTTTCTGAAAATCCGGCCAAATTTTTTCCTAAAGAGCCACGGGAATCTTCAGTTTCTTTGAGCATTCTAAAAAGATGATTCATTGTTTCATTTGTTTGCTCCATCAAAGCCATGAGATATCCGGCACCGCCGGATTGACCACGTTCGCTGTCCATGGCTGTAATTGGAAGGCGTGTGAGCGTAGAAAGCCATTCTTCTAAATCTCGTGAAAAGTGTCTGTATGCTTGACCTGCTTGAAGGTCGAGAAAACTTAAAATTAACGAACCTGCAAGGCCAAACATGGATGCGCTAAAAGCAAGGCCCATGCCAGCAAGGGGAGCTTTTAATCCTTGTTTAAGTTGATCAAAAAATTGAATGGAACCGCCCTCAATGTCACTTTGTCCGGTAAAATTTAACCCTGAAATAATCTCGGCGATAGATCCAACCGTTTGAACAAGCCCCCAAAATGTCCCAAGAAGCCCCAAGAAGACCAAAAGACCTGGCAAAAACCTAGATATTTCCCTTGAGTCATCCAACCTTGTATCCACGCTATCTAGTAGTGATCTCATGGCAACAGTTGAAATATTGTAGGTTCCAGTTGATTCTTTTAGGACATTTACCAGTGGCGCTAGAAGTTTGGGTTGCCCTTCTGGAAAAGGCAGATCATCTCGACATGCTTCAAGCCATTGAACTTCTGGACCCAACAGTGAAACTTGAATAAAAATAAAAATAATACCAAAACACAAACAGCCTAGAATTAAAGAATTTATAACAGGGTTTGCTAAGAATGCTTTAATTAATACCGGCAAAATGAACATTATCGATGTCACAGTAATGAGTAAAAATAAGAACATTCGTATGAGAAAGTGTTTTGGTTTCATAGTTTTATTATCCTAATATTTTTATGAGCTGTTCGTGAACGAAAGGATTTCCAGCAAGAACATCTCCCTCTTGAACTGCTTTTGTCTGACCATTAAGCTGTGTGATTATTCCACCTGCTTCGCGTATTAAAATAATTCCAGCAGCAACATCCCATGGTTTCAGAGTGTATTCCCAGTATCCATCAAGGCGTCCTGCGGCAACATATGCCAAATCAAGAGATGCCGACCCCATTCTCCTAAGACCCGCAGAGACCGGTAAAACTTTCTCGATTGAATCTAGAAACTGACGATGATACTGAGGGTTTGCCATTGTAACGCCAGTCCCGAGTAGGCAGTTGTGGAAGTCTCTTCGAGAAGAAACGCGCAACCTACGATCATTCATGAACGCCCCTCTACCCTTTTCTGCGCTGAACATTTCATCTTTGATTGGATCGTAAATTACACCGGCTATAATTTCATCTTTCTTTTTTAGTCCAATAGAAATTGCGAAATGTGGAACCCCATGAAGAAAATTTGTTGTGCCGTCAAGTGGATCAACAATCCATGTGTGGTCTGGATCTTCTCCAGTGATTTGTCCACCCTCTTCAAGCAAAAAGCTGTAATTTGGTCTGGCTTTTGATAAATCATATCGCAGATTTTTTTCTGAATTAATATCAGAGGCGGTTACAAATTCACCTGGCCCTTTGCGAGATACTTGTAAATTTTCAATTTCACCAAAATCTCTTATAAGTCCACGAGCTGCTTTATAGGCTGCTGTGATCATGACATTTAAAATTGGTGAGTGATGGCTAGCTCTATTTCTGTGTTCCATAGTTTAATCTTTAGCCCTTTCAACATATGTCCCGTCCGCTGTGTTAACAACGATGCGTGTTCCAGCTTCAATATGAGGTGGCACAAGGACACGAAGTCCATTTTCTAATTTTGCAGGTTTGTATGATGAGGATGCTGTTTGCCCTTTAATAACAGCATCTGCTTCAATGATTTCCATAATAACAGTATCTGGTAAGTTTACCGTTAATGGGTTTCCTTCATAAAAAGAAAGTTTCGCCATCATTCCATCTTTTAAGAAAGATGCGGCATCTCCAATCATATCTTGGTGAATTGTTACTTGTTCGTAGGTTTCATTGTCCATGAATACAAAATTATCGCCCTCTGGGTAAAGAAATTGGAATTCACGATCTTCTAAAAATACGCGCTCGACAGATTCGCTTGAACGAAAACGATCATTCATTTTTGTGCCATCTTTTAAACCTTTAAGCTCAACTTGAAGATAAGCCCCACCTTTTCCAGGTTGTGTATGCTGGGTTTTTACAGCCACCCAAAGCTTACCTAAGTGTTCGATAATATTTCCCGGTCTGATTGCATTTCCATTGATTTTCATTTAATTATTTTCTCCTTGTGTGTATATTTTTATTAATTCTTCAAGCATTTGTATAGCTTGAAGTCTTGGGCGTTGAAAAACATTGCGTCCTATGATCGAGCCATTACCACCACCCTTGATGATAGCTTTTGCTTCCTCATAAATTCCTTGAGTGTCTTTTGCTTCTCCTCCTGAAAAAACAACCATTCGTTTGCCGTTAAAGCAAGCTTGCTTGATATGTGTTACGCGGTCAGCTAAAGAATCTTTAGGAACATTATTTTTTATGTATTCAGTTTTGGCTAACTCATTTTCTAAGTAATCAGTTGGAAGTTTTACTTTTATAATAGTGGCCCCCATGAGTGCAGCGATATGGGCACCATATGCAATTGTGTCAAGAGCGGTTTCTCCTGCTTTTGAAAGATTCCCTCTTGCGTATGACCATACCACAACAATAAGACCGCATGCTTTTGCTTGCGCGCAAAGGGTTTTGAGTTCTTCAAGCATGCCATGGCAAGCGTCACTGCCCGGGTATATGGTGAACCCAATGCCAATACAGCCAAGCCTTAACGCGTCCTCAATACTTGCTGTTATTGCCTGATCTGGAGCACCCCCTGATTTTGAGACTGAGTTCCCGCTGTTCATTTTTAAGATGAGTGGGATTTGCCCTGCGTATTTTCCAGCTCCGGCTTCAAGCAACCCGAGTGGAGCAGCGTATGCTGAAAATCCAGCTTCAATTCCAATGTCATAAAAAAAATACGGATCATATGCTGCGGGATTAGATGAAAAAGCTCGACCTGGACCATGTTCAAATCCTTGATCTATAGGGAGAATTATCACTTTCCCTGTCCCTGCTAGTTTTCCGTGCATTAAAAGTCTTGAAAGGTTTGTTTTAACTCCTGGAGATTCGCTGTCATAATTGCTTAATATTTTTGAAATAGGATCAGGGAAATACATTAGCTATAACCTCTTCTTTGGTTGTGTAAGAACAATTTTTGATTTCATTATACAGCATGTGGCTAAAAATTTCGATTAAAAAATGCATTTTCTAAAAACTTCTTAGAACAAAATTGAATTTTATGCAAAAGTGGAGTACTATGTTGGTATATTTAAATTCAGGAATAAATTAATGATACGTCAGTTTGAGCTTGTTGATGCAGTTATAAAATATGATCCCCATGCGAATGAGGATTTGTTGAACAAAGCATATGTTTTCGCGATGAAAGCTCATGGCTCACAAAAGAGAGCGTCAGGAGATCCCTACTTTACTCACCCCTTAGAAGTTGCAGGAATTCTTGCTGGTATGAAGCTTGATACTGCGACAATTGTTACCGCATTGCTGCATGATACCGTTGAAGACACGGACACAAACCTTCAAGAAATTACAGAAATGTTTGGGGAAGAGGTCGCCAGTCTTGTTGATGGTGTCACAAAATTAACGCGTCTTGAATATCAATCAGAGCAAGTCAAGCAAGCGGAAAATTTTCGTAAGCTTGTTTTGGCAATGTCTAAGGATATTAGGGTCCTTCTTGTTAAGCTTGCAGACCGACTTCACAATATGAACACCTTGCATCATATTTCTAAGCCAGAGAAAAGAAATCGTATTGCCAGAGAAACGCTTGAGATTTATGCACCTTTAGCTGAACGGATCGGTATGCAGAATTTTAAAGAAAAGTTGGATCAGTTAGCGTTTAAAGAATTGTACCCAGAAGCTTTTATTTCTATTGAGCATCGTCTTCAAGAAATGCGTGAAGAGGGCAATAAAAATGTAAGCACCATTATTCAGGAATTGAAAAATCTTTTTATAAAACATGGGATGAAAGTTGAAATTGAAGGAAGGGAAAAAGCCCCTTATTCTATTTGGAAAAAAATCACACAAAAAAATATCAGCTTTGATGAATTAATTGATATCATGGCGTTTCGAGTTATTGTGAAAGAGATTTCAGAGTGTTACCAGGCATTAGGTGTAATCCATAGTGCATTTTCGGTTATTTCTGGAAGATTTAAAGACTACATTTCAACCCCAAAAGCAAACAACTATAGATCTATACATACAGGAGTTGTCGGGCCTTTGGGGCAACGTATTGAGATACAGATTCGCACGCAAGATATGCAAGCAATCGCGGAACTTGGGGTGGCGGCACATTGGCAGTATAAACAAGGAGGCAATAGCCCTAATACGGATGAGTATAAATGGCTTAAGAGTTTACTTGATATTTTAGAGCACGCCTCTGATCCAGAAGAATTTCTAGAGCACACAAAGCTTGAAATGTTTTCTGATGAGGTTTTTTGCTTTACGCCAGGCGGCGATTTGATTTCCTTGCCTCAAGGTGCAACAATTGTTGATTTTGCATACGCTGTTCACTCTCAAGTTGGAAACCATTGTTCCGGCGCTAGGGTTAATGGAAAAATGGTCCCTTTAAGAACGATATTGTATAATGGTGATTCTGTTGAAATTGTGACTTCAAAAAGCCAAGCTCCTTCTCCTTTATGGGAGCGTTTTGCTGTTACTGGAAAAGCAAGATCTGCTATTCGTAAATTTATTCGCACCCAACAACGTACACAATATGTGCAACTTGGGAAGGAAATGCTCTATAAAGCATTTAAAAATGAAAATTTACTGTTAACAGATAAGATGATTGATGGACTTCTTGAAAAACTTGAATGCGAGGAAGTTGATGATGTTTACTATAATATAGGACTTGGCCATTTAGGGGTTCGCGATGTGGGCATCTTGTTATACGAGTCTCATTTTAATGATAAATCAAAAAAAGAAGTTACTATTGATAGTTTAAACTCAGCACAAAAGCCTCAAAAAAATCTTAAAGAACGGGTTCCAATAGCAGGCTTAATACCTGGAATGGCTGTTCATTTTGCAGGGTGTTGTCACCCAATTCCAGGGGATCATATTGCGGGAATTGTAATGACAGGAAAAGGCGTGACAATTCATACACAAGGATGCGAAAATTTACAACAATTCATGAAAGCTCCCGAAAGATGGATTGATGTTGCATGGGAAGAAAAGCGTGATGAAAAACAAACCCATGTTGCAAGAATCCATTTGCTTCTTATGAATGTGCAAGGTGCCTTGGCGGCAACAACAATGGCTATTAGTCGGCAGGCCGGAAACATAGCTCATGTTCGTACTACATCTTATGATAATGACTTTTTTGAGATGATGATGGATATCGAAGTTAAAAATTCAGTTCACTTGTCCAATATTCTAGCAGAATTGCGGTCAATGCCAATTGTTTCTTTGGTTGAAAGAGTTTGATTTCTCTTTTTTTATTTTGCTTTAATAGCGTCTGCTCTTTGTGTAACCGTTCCTGGACGAAATTCTCCTGATATGGTATTGGCTGTAAATTTTGTTGGCAAAACGCCTTTTATCATGAGAGAATCTGTAAGTTCTTTGATCCCTCCACCTGTCATGCCATCTACTAATATAGGATTTAAATTTAGATTGATAGCGATAGCTATACGTTTTGCGCGTGTTATTGCATTTTCGCTAACAGGGCTTATGAAATTGGAAATGTTTTTTATTTGTTCTGCTGTGGGTTTTATAATTTCACCATTAGAAAGAATATTCGCCGTATCTAATGCGCTGATCAATCTTTGATATCCATTTTGATTTGCTGACACGGTTGCAATATCATAGACTCCTGCATAAATAGATGGGATTGAAATAGACTCTGGAAATCCCCCTTTGGTTGTATACCAATCTAAAATACCAACTTTGAGTGTTCCAGAAAATCCAGAAAAGAGGACACCAGCATTTGATCCAAGAGGGGCAAATTTATTAATTGTTGATTGAAACGCGGTCCACGCTGTTAAGCTACTGAGAAAACCTTGAGCGCTGGCTACTCCTTGCCCCGCCCTCCTTGACCCACCAAGAGCAGAATCTCCAAAATAAAGTAAAATTTCACGTTTGGTTGGCGTTGTGGGAATAGGAGATATAATTTTCGTTAAAAATGCATTTAAAGAAGAAACCCAAAACGTTGGTGTTGAGATTGAGATATATGCATCTATGCATGCTTGAATATCACTCCATTTTGCCGAGTCAGAAAAATAGCTTAATGCTGCAGAATAACTATTGCGACGCACTCCCCCTGCTACGTTGTCACCAAAATAAAGAATACTTGAGCGCTTATCTGCCTGAAGAGAAGATCCCGATGATGCTTGCGTTATTTTGCCAATGACAGCAGAGATAGTTCCCCAAGATGATCGCAATGTTTCATAATTATTTAAAATGTTTAATAAATTACCGTCAGCTCCATTTCCCCAAAAAAGGCCTGTAGACATAAATGATGTGGAGGCATCAAAAAGTGTACGTTTTTGTGAATTTTGAGCCCAAACAAGACCTAAACGTTTATCTGTAGAATCGGACATGCATCCTAAGAATATGTTCAGGCTTGTCCAAGGCGTTGTATTTTTAAGCGCCCCAAATTGAGTTAAAATATCAAGGATAGCGGCGTCGCCAGAGCCAAACCCCCAAGTTGACAAGCCTTCTAGTATTCGAGTTGACAGAGCTGCGTCAAATATACTTCTGTTGGTTGATGTGGATGCCCATATTAGTGCCGATCTTTTATCTGGAAGAGTTTGAAATAAATTTAAAAATATACCCATATTGCTCCAATTTGAAGCTTTTACAGAAGTATATGCATTTAAAAATGGCTTAATTTTTGAAGCCCAGGAAGTTTCAGAAGTTAAATCCGTTAGATAGGAGGCCGCTTGGGCAAAATTTGATTGATTAGCCGTGTCTGTTTTGTAGCTTGCTAGAAGAGAGCGTTTATCAAACCCAGTTGATGCAAACTTTGTTATGGTTAAGGCGTTGCTTCCAGCGGTTCTGTAATTATTCAATGCAACTTGAATATTTGCATTCCACGATACTTCCGATGTGAAATCTGATAAAATTTGAGCGTTTAATGCAGATAAAAAAATAGGTTGATTTGCTGTATCACTTTTATAGCTGTTGATGAGCGCATTTTTAGCTGTTAAATTATCCGCCATTGCAGTAATAGATGAAATTTGTGAAGGGGTCATAGAAGAGCTGATCAGTGAATTTACAAGACTTTTTGTGGAAGTAAGTCCACCTTTTATAACGGATATGGCCATGTTTATTCTGTTGGCTCTTGCTATGGCGTCTTCTGTGATTGATGTGTCAATTGAGTCTTTAGCTGCCAAAATATCATTTGGATCAAGGGCTAAGGAAACGATCGCATTCATAAGACTTTGAGATGGCGTTGATCCGGAAACCCTTGAATAAATAAATGTATTACCAGAGATGAAAATTCCTATTTTGATTCGATTAATACGTGATGTTGCCGATTCTGCTGGGGGAAATCCAATAATGTTCATGGCGGGCGTTATTGTGGATGGAGAAATTTGAGATGTTACAATTTCGTTTACAACATCTTTACCTATTGTATTGGAGGTTAAAGCGCCGTTAAGAGAAATAGCTGTTGTTGTGCGTAAAATTCGTCTTTCTGTGCTTTCTGTGATGCTTGTATCAACTAAAGGAATGACAGAAGTAGTGTTGGCGGTGCCCAGCGCTTCAGTAATTAACATTTGACCATTTTTTCCAGAGACGAGAGTCTTGATATCGGATACATTTGTAAAAAGGGATAAAATAGCATGCAGAATCTTACCTTTAGCATTGGATGCTGTTGTGTACCATATCAATGCATTTCTTTTATCTGTAATTGAGGACATTCCGTTAAAAAGGGGAACAATATCATCTTTTGCTGCTGTAAAATTGGCTAAAATTGTTGAAAATGGAGACCATGTGGTTTGTGCCGTCATTTCATTGAACAAACCCTCTTTAAATGCATTTGCAAAGTTTAATTTATTGGCATCGCTTGCGAAACTCCTTAAAATATCTGATTTTTTAGCTGAAACAAGAGAAATGACATTGTCTGCATCACTGCCTGAGTTTTGATAATTAACTAGAATTGCGCTAATTGAGCCCCATGCTGAATTTCCAAGAAGAACACCAGATGCAAAAGCTTTTGCAAAGCTTGATTTATTTATATCTGCAGCATATCCATCTAAAAGTGCCATTTTATTAACCGGTGTTATTGCAAGAGAAATAATATTGGCCGCATCAGTTCCTGCTGCGTTATATTTTGTGATAGCATTGCCGATTTGAGTTATTCTTGAAGTTATATCAGTTGGGCGAGGCATATCAATTAGTGGTGCAACTTTTGCAACATCTGTTGAAGTTAATGGTTTTGAAATCAACGATGCAATAAAACTTATAGAAGAACCGGAAAGATTTGTTGCAAGACTTGTTCCTTCAAGGTTAATGACGGCGGCAGCCATTGCAATACGTGAAACGCGCACCGAAATTGTGGATGAGGATGTATCAATTAAGAAGAGAGCGGATTTTGCACTTGCAGAATCAATATTTGCTGCAAGAAGTCCAGAAACAAGATCTTTCTGAGCATTTTTGGAGTCGGTAATATTGGTAAACAAAGAAGGATTGTTGCTTGTTAAAACAGTGAAACCAATCCGATTTCCACGTGCCTGAGAACTTTCAGAAATTGTTATATCAATAGTTTTAGATAAATTTTCCATGTCGCTGGATGTAAACCCATTTTTAGAAAATATTTCAGTAAGCTGTTGATACCCATTTTTTGCATTTACGATAGTAGATAAGTCATTTACTTTGTCAAATGCTTTGAATGTGGTGCTTTGATTCAAAGTATTAAAAATTGCACCATACGTGTTATACCATGTAATAGCGTTCATTTTGTCTTTTAGGTCGGTAAATCCAGTTAATAGATGTTCATCATCTTTTGCTGTAACAATTGGATTAATGAGATTTAATATGCTCAGAATGTTATTATCTGAGCCATTCCCCCATATTTTCATTCCATCAATTAAGCCATTGCTAATAGCGCTGTCGAAGGTTTTTCTATTAATCTCTATTTGTCCCCAAGCAAGCATGGATCTTTTTTCAGCGCCATTTGCAAACAAGTCTAAAAATGTATCTGTATTTTCCCAGTTTTTATCACCACGTAACTCGTTATATGTGATCATAATTGAACCTATTTGAGTCCAGGTTGAAAGACCATCAAGAAGTCCGCTAGATTTAGCAGTATCGTAAAACAGCCCTCTGTCTGGGACGGTGGTGCCTGCCCACCCGATTAATGCTCGCTTGTCAGCAAGATCTGTAAAAGAGTTTAAGATTCGGCCCAGATTTCCCCATGAATCTTTCCCTTGGTAAAGTGAGGAAAAATGAGAAACAATATCAAAAATAGCTCCATCTGTACCACTTCCCCAGGAGGTTAAACCTGATAATAATCCAAGTTGCTGTGCTTGGGTAAAAGAGCTTGGGTTTGAAGATTGTGTTGCTGTAATAACAGTTGGGATCGGGAGTGACGGAGTGGCGCTTGGAGGATCAGAGAGAAGAATTAACCAGTTTAAAAAAGACCGCTTATCATCAGCTGTGGTTAAGGTGTTTAAGAATGTAATACCTGACCATGTTGTGATTTGTGCATATTGATTAAGAATACGTAAAAGCCCAACACTGTTTCCGTCTCCCCAAGAGCTTACATCTTTATGTAAGCCATAAGACAGAATTTTATCAGCTAATTCGCGATATGCAGAAGTTTGCGCCCATAAAAGAGCTTTTCTTTTATCTGTTGCTAGAGTCAAGGATTTAAGGAATGTTTTTAAATTTCCCCAAGAAGAAATAAGAGCATATTGGTTTAAAATAAATTTTAAATTTCCATCATCGGTTCCATTTCCCCAGGTGAGAAGACCAGAAGTCACTCCAGTGTTATTTGCTGCAATAAAAATTGATTCATTTGAAGATGTGTTAAGCCAAGTTTTAACAGATGTTCGATCAGCATCACTGCTCATAAAATAAAGGTCAAGCCAAAGGGCTCGTTCAGAGCTGTTATCATGTGCTTTCAATTGGGTGACAATGTCACTTGGAAGGCTGTTTTGGCCAATTGATTCTGGCGTAACTCTTCCCCAATAAACTAGCTTATTTAAAATGTATCCACGATCGTTATCTGTGCTGGGATAAACGTCTGTGTCATTATCGTATTGTTGATAAAGGGTTTGCTTACTTGCAAGAGATAATCCAAGTCTTATATACATGATTCTTTGTTCTATTGTGTGGGAGCTTAAATCTCCAACATAAATCCCCATAATTTCAGCAGCAGTTAATGAAAACGGTGAAAAGCTATTGATGATAGCTCCCAAGTCACCAGTTGTTATGTACGAGTTTGTTGCAAGAAATCCCTTTGCGTTTAATGCGTTAATGAATCTTGTCATTGAGATAATTTGATTGGCTCTTGTGTCTAGAGTTGCAAGACCGCTTAGATCTCCTAAATAATCTTTTGCAAAGGTAATTTGGGCAACTGTGATTCCAGCTTTTGTTACAAGTCGTGCAATTCCTTTTGCTTGTTCTATTGAGATTTTACCATCAGCTCCTCCCCAACCGGATAGAATACTGTCTGGTAGAGAGTTAAAGATTTTCTCTCTAATGATAAGTTCTGGATAAGGAAGCCGATCAAAATAAAAATCACGATGAGCGACAACCTCTTTCCCATTGACTGAGGTTTCATTGATTTGATCGGGCGTTAAGCCATCTTCGAGTGCGCGCCTTGTCATTATGTATTTTTCAGAATCGCTTAAATTTCTCCCTGCAATATCATTAAAAAACCCTTTATCACGCAGAACGTTATAAAGATGTCCATTCACAAAAGAAGGCGTGCCTGTATAAGAGAAGCGTAAATAATGAGGGGAAGTGTGTGGCTCATCCCACCAAAAATCCCAAGTTGATGAAGCAAAGGTTGATGTGTTGTACAGTAAAAATCCAAACAAATATTTTAATTTCATAAGCCCCAGCCCCCTTTAATATTTGAATTTAATAGTAGAGATGATGCTTTAAAAAATTATTAATTTTATCGAAGTTATGTTTGGGCGCAAGGGCATTGACGTGGTTGTTGTTCTCCATCAATTATGATAGGGATCTCTTCTTTTTCAGGCTCATCTGTCATGAGCATTCCTGGATCTTGTGATGGATTTTCCTTATCATCACCTAGACACCAAAAATTGATCATAAGAAAAATAAATAAATATCTCATTTGCCATAGTTCCCATTTGATTTCTAGTTTCTGATTGTATATTGAAATATTTAATAAAATATTAATTCAGAAGAGAGGATTGCGGATATTGTTTTGTTCTTGCAAAAGAAAGGCACCAAACTTCTTTGGCTCCTTGTTTCTTGAGTGTTTTTGCACATTCGTTAATTGTCGCGCCTGTTGTGAAAACATCATCTATTAAAAGTATGTTTTTGCCTTTTATGGCAGACAAATATGCCTCAGTCACCCGGAATGCGGATTTTGTATTTTCAATACGTTTTTCTTCATTCATGTTGCCTTGTATAGGAGTATTTTTCTTGCGGTATAGAAGATCGTAATATTTTTTATCAGCGTCTATGTCAAGGTGTTGAAGGATAAGAGAAGATTGATTAAATTTCCGTTTTAAAAGTCTTTTCCAATGAAGAGGCACGGGCGCAATAATATCTGCATTTGACAACAAATCATCAGGGGCTTTTTTTATATATTTTGCCATGTACAAAGCAAGATGCGTACTGTCATAAGATTTTAAATTTAAGATAATTTTTTTTGAAACGTCGTTATATAAAAATATAGATCTAACGCGGTCGTAATGTGGTTTTGTTTGGATACATTTTCCACAAAGAGTATCGTCTTCAATTTTAAAATCAAACGGAGATCCGCACTGCTTGCAAAGGGGTTTTTCTATAAATACAAGATTGCTCCAGCATGTGTTGCAAAATTGCCCCCATTCACCTACATGTTTAGAGCATGATAGGCAAATTGGCGGAAATAAAAAATCAAGAACCTCACTCAGTAATCGCTTCAGCGACTTCTTGATTTGTATCAGCGATCTCATTTTCATCAAACTCATCATCACCACCAATTTGATCTTCTTTTAAGTACGCAACTGATACAACTTTTTCTTCGTCACTAACTCTAAAAAGCATGACGCCTTGGCTTTGTCTTCCACAAATTCGAATACCGTTTACGGGTACGCGTATGATTTTTCCAGCATCTGTTACAAGCATGATTTGATCTTCAAGCGTTGCAGGGAAAGAAGCTACGACAGGGCCATTTTTATCGGTTAAGAGCAAGTTTTTAACCCCTGAGCCACCGCGGCCAATGACGCGATATTCATAAGCAGAGGTTAGCTTTCCAAGACCTTTTTCTGTCACGGTTAGAATATGTTCTTCGTTTTCATTCATTTGAGTAAAACGTTCGGAAGGAAGATCAGACTCTTCCCCTTTAAGATAAGCTTCACGTTCTTCAATTGTAAAATCAATTTGATTTAAAATGGTCATGGAAACAACATAATCTTCTGGCGCAAGTCTTATTCCTCTGACACCATTTGAATCTCTTCCAACGAATACTCTAATATCTTCAACTTCAAAGCGGATGGCCTGGCCTAAGTGTGTTGCAATGAAAACATCGTTCTTCGCGTAACATGTTCTAACGCCAACCAATTCTTCTCCCTCATCAAGACGAATGGCGCGTTTTCCATTGCCGCGAATATTTAAGAAATCGGAAATGGCATTTCGGCGAACATTGCCTTTAGATGTTGCGAACATCATGAACATATCTTGAGTGTCAGCTTCCTCTGGAAGCGGCATGATGGTTGCAATCCTTTCATTAGGAGCAAGAGGTAAAAGATTCACAATTGCTTTTCCACGTGACTGAACGCTAGCTAAAGGTAATTTATATACTTTCAATTCATAGACTTTTCCATGTGTGGAGAAGAATAAAAGAGGTGTGTGTGTGTTGGCAACGAATACATCCGAAACAACATCCTCTTCTCGGGTAGCCATTCCTGATTTTCCTTTTCCGCCACGACGTTGCGCTCTAAAAGCATTCAAAGGAACGCGTTTTATGTATCCGCTGTGGCTGACAGTTACAACCATTTCTTCACGTTGAATTAGAGCTTCAATATCTGATTCAAATTCACCATCTTGAATTTCTGTTCGCCTTGGATTTGAAAATGATGTAGAGGCTTCAACCAATTCTTTTTTTACCAAATCCATCAACATTGTTTTTGATGCAAGTATAATGAGAAGATCTTCAATGACTTTAGCTAGCGCGTCTAAATCTGCTTGGATTTTATCTCTTTCAAGTCCGGTTAAGCGGTGCAAGCGTAAATCTAAAATCGCTTTGGCTTGTTCTTCTGAAAAGAAATAAAGATCACCTTCGATGCGTCCCCTGGGGTCATCAATAAGATCTAAATATGCTTTAATTTGACTTGAATTCCAACCTTTGCCCATTAATTGTTCTTTTGCAATTTGAGGGGTCGATGCGGCTTTAATGATAATGATGATTTCATCCATATTCAAAACAGCAATGGCCAATCCAACCAAAAGATGTGCGCGGTCTCTTGCTTTTCGAAGTTCGAATTTGAGTCTTTTTGTAACAACCTCTTCTCTGAACTCAACGAAGGCTTTAATAATATCGCGTAAAGACAATTGAAGAGGAACGCCGCCGTGAAGGGCTAATGTGTTTACGCCAAAACTTGTTTGCAAGGGGGTAAATTTATAGAGTTGATTTAAAACAACGTCAGCAACAACGTCTTTCTTAAGTTCAATAACGATGCGGACGCCATCGCGATCAGATTCATCACGGTATTCAGAAATGCCTTCAATGATTTTTTCTTTAGCAAGCTCTGCAATACGCTCAGCAAGTCTTGCTTTGTTGACTTGATATGGGATCTCTGTAAAAATAATGGCCTGTTTATCTTTTTTAATATCTTCGATATGAGATTTTCCGCGCATCATGACTGACCCACGGCCAGTGCGATAAGCTTCTAAAATTCCAGATCTTCCGATAATTAAGCCTCCTGTTGGAAAATCGGGCCCTGGAACATATTGCATTAAATCTTCAACTGTGACATCAGGATTTTCGATATATGCGCAACATGCATCAATTACTTCTTTTAAGTTGTGAGGTGGAATATTGGTTGCCATACCAACAGCAATTCCGCTTGACCCATTAACAAGAAGGTTTGGAAATCTTGCTGGTAAGACTTTTGGCTGAAGCAAACTTTCGTCATAATTAGGCTCAAAATCAACAGTTTCTTTGTCTATATCTTCCAACAAGGAATGACCTGATTTAGCAAGACGTGCTTCTGTGTAACGTTCGGCCGCTGCTGGATCTCCATCCATAGAACCAAAGTTTCCTTGTCCATCAACCAATGGTAATCTCATTGAGAATGTTTGTACCATGCGAACCATGGCTTCATAGATGGCTGAGTTCCCGTGTGGGTGATACTTACCCATAACTTCTCCAACAACACGGGCCGATTTGCGAAATGGTTTATTGAAATCATAACCTGCTTCGTACATTGCGTATAAAATACGTCTGTGAACAGGTTTTAAACCATCTCTTACGTCTGGAATAGCTCTGGAAACAATCACGCTCATCGCGTAATCTAGATAAGAGCGTTTCATTTCATCTTCAATGGTAACGTGAATAATATCGCTTCGTTGTTGGGAATCGGTCATTAGTTCTAGGCTCCTTGAAATTTTTTATTAAAAAGGGATTTCGTCATCAATTTTTTTGCTTGATGAGTGAGTTTGTTCCAAAGGCTGAGGATAAGCATCTTCAAAGCCGCGTGATTCATCAGATCCAAAACCGCTACCTTTTGAATCGAGCATCGTAAGTTCGCCTTTGTATTTACCAAGAACAATTTCAGTCGTATATTTTTCAATACCACTTTGATCCGTCCATTTACGCGTTTGCAATTGGCCTTCTACGTAAATTTTCGCACCTTTTTTTAAATACTTTTCGCATACATCTGCTAACCTGTCGTTGAGTATTGAAACTCTGTGCCATTCAGTTTTTTCTTTACGCTCGTTTGTTGCCTTATCGTTCCATGTTTCAGATGTGGCGAGCGTTAAGTTTGCAACTTTTGTTCCATCGTTAAAATACCGGATTTCCGGATCTTTTCCTAAGTTTCCAACTAAAATTACTTTATTTACTGAAGCGGCCATTTTTTTACTTTCTTTAAACTGGGTAGATGTTCTGAAGATCCCCACTTTGAAAGAAAGCAGGGATATCTTTAAAATGATGTGGAATTATCTTCTGAGTCCTAGACGTTTGATTAAAGTTTCATAACGTGTTTGACTTTTTGCTTTTGCGTAATCCAAAAGACGACGACGTTGACCAACCATGATCAAAAGCCCTCTTCTGGAGTGAAAATCTTTCGCGTGAACACCCATATGTTGTGTTAAATTTCTGATTCTTTCTGTCAGAATTGCAACTTGAACTTCTGGAGATCCTGTATCTCCTTCTTTAATTGCGTATTCTTTCATAAGCTCTGCTTTGCGTTGTGCTGTAATCGACATCGATCTACTCCTAATAATTAAAGTTTCTTTTTGGGTAAAGCCTTCCTTCTTTGGCAGTGGCAATACCCAGCTCCATACCGTCTTCAAGACACAGGACTTCTCCTGCTAATTCCCCTTGACAAAGAGCGATTGAGCGTCCTTGCTTGAGGTCCTGAGCTTCTTGGAAATTCACAAAAACCGCCGGGATGTCGTCCAGAACGGCCTTGATAGAATACCAAAAAGAGGTAACATTCTCATTATGCCAGTTTTCAATTATTTTTTCCAGTAAAATCGAATTTTCTTTTTGAAAAGCCCCAACTTTAGTCCTTTCAAGGTGTGATATGCATCCGATTGTGCCCAAAGATGCCGCAATGTCCCTTGCTAGACTTCGAACATAAAAGCCTTTTGAGCATGAAACTTTGAACGTAAAATGAGTATGATCATCTTGATGTAAAAGGGCTAGGTCATATATGTTGACGGGTCTTGGCGGAAGAGTTACATCCTCACCGCTTCTCATGATATCGCTGGCCCTTTTTCCTGCTATTTTTAAAGCACTATATTTAGGAGGGATTTGTTGGATTTCCCCTTTAAAAAGATCAAGATTTTTCAAAATCAAATCTTGGGTGGGGATAATGTTTGAAGTTTGGATAATTTCGCCATCCAAATCGTCAGTGGTTCTGGATTCCCCAAAGCGGATAGTGAAGATATATTCTTTTTTGCATTCCATAACAAAAGGGACAATTTTTGTCCCCTCTCCTATCGCCACAGGAAGAACCCCGCAAGCCAGTTTGTCAAGCGTGCCAGCGTGGCCAATTTTTCTTAATTTTAATTTTCGCCTAAGAACGCTAATGGCGTCATTGGAGGTTATTCCGCAGGGTTTATAAAGGTTGATCCATCCGTGATTCATTTAACAGCTCTTTTATTTCGATAATTGATGATTTAAATATACCATATTTTTATAATTTCTTGCAACAGGATAGGGGTGAGTATCCGGTTTTGTCAATTAAATATGTTTATTGATAAAAAAATATTGACAAGAAAATGTATTGTATGTATAATAAAGCCAATTCTTGAATCAAGACCCTGTTTGTGATATGAACAAGAGGTGTAAATTTTGTAAAAAAGGTGCGTGATGGCTAAAAAAATCCCAATAAGAAAGAGAACCTTACTGCCAAGTCCAGCTGGCAAAGTGTATAGATTTTTGATTGGATTTTTAAGTTGTGTACTGGCGGTATTTTTATTTTTATCTTTTATTTCATATAGAACGTTAGACCCTTCTTTGAATACATTAATTGACTTAATGCCGCGTAATTTAATGGGTAGCGCTGGAGCCATTAGTGCAGATTTATTCTATCAAATTTTTGGAATCTCATCATATTTTTTAATTATTTATATGCTTAGCATTGGAGGAAGATTGCTGTTGGGACGGAGTGTACCGCATGCCTTTTTAAGAGGCCTTGCTTTACTGCTTTGCATGGTCTCTATTTCTTTTCTAGATATACTTATTCGCAGAATAACAGCTTCTATTTCTCCAGGATATAACGCTATGGGGCAAATTATATTGGAAATATCAAACATACCTGTTATCTTGATTGCCCAATTACTGATGGCCTTTTTTGGTCTTGTATTAGGAGGCTGGTCGTTGGGGTTAAGGTGGGCGCATATTGTTCAAATCATAGAACGTATGAGGGGGCTTCATTTGAATTCATCTCAAGATAAAATTGTATCTTCATCAAAGAAGCCTAAATTAAATCCTGTATTAAAAACACAAAAAGATCCAGCGGCTCCTGCTGTTTTTCAAATGCAAGAAGTTTCTTATGATTCAAGCGACATATCTGAAAAAGTAAAATTTGGTCAAAACTACTTACTCCCACCTCTGAATCTTTTGGAGGTGCCGGTTAAATTAAAAGACGCCGCGCATCAAAGTCAGGATGTTTTGCAAACACGCGCAGGCGAGCTTTTTAATGTATTGGAAGAATTTGGTGTACGCGGCAAAATAGTTGGAGTTCGGCCAGGGCCTGTGGTAACTTTGTTTGAGCTTGAGCCAGCAGCTGGAACAAAATCATCAAGAGTCATTGGTCTTGCAGATGATATTGCAAGATCGATGAGCGCGATTTCTGCGCGTGTTGCTGTCGTTCCTGGGAAAAATGTTATTGGTATTGAGTTGCCAAATCCTGTGCGTGAAACAGTATACTTACGTGAATTGCTAAGCCATCAAATTTATGAAGCGTCTACATTTAGCTTGTCTTTAGTTCTTGGAAAAGATATTGGGGGATCTCCGATGATTGCAGATCTTGCAAAAATGCCTCATTTGCTTGTAGCAGGAACAACTGGATCTGGAAAATCTGTTTCAGTAAATGCAATGATCGTGTCCATTTTATATAGACTTCCTCCTGAAAAATGTAAATTTATTATGATTGATCCAAAAATGCTGGAATTATCCGTCTATGATGGGATTCCTCATTTGCTTTCCCCGGTTGTGACTGACCCTAAAAAAGCAGTGGTTGCCCTAAAGTGGACAGTACGTGAAATGGAGAATCGATATAAAGCTATGTCAAGACTTGGTGTCCGCAATATAGATGGATATAATCAAAAACTTAAAGAAGCTCAAGAAAACGATGAGCCTTTGGTGAGGAAAGTTCAAACTGGTTTTGATAAAGAAACAGGTCAGCCAATTTTTGAGGATCAAACTCTTGATTTTACGCCCCTTCCCTTCATTGTTGTTGTTGTTGATGAAATGGCAGATCTGATGTTGGTGGCGGGGAAAGAAATTGAAGGAGCAGTTCAACGCTTGGCGCAAATGGCCCGTGCAGCGGGTATTCATTTGATTATGGCAACGCAAAGACCCTCTGTGGACGTTATCACAGGAACCATTAAAGCTAACTTCCCAACACGCATCAGTTTCCAGGTTACATCAAAAATTGACAGCCGAACAATTCTTGCAGAGCAAGGAGCCGAACAGCTTTTAGGTCAAGGAGATATGCTTTATATGGTTGGTGGCGGACGTATAACACGTATTCATGGGGCATTTGTGTCCGATAAAGAAGTTGAGCGTATCGTGGATTTCTTAAAAGCTCAAGCGACTCCCGAATACATCGAAGGATTGACTGAAGAAGATGAAGGAATGGAGCTTGGAAGCTCAGATCAAAAAGAGGAACGCGATGAAACATATAGACGCGCTGTTGAGATTGTTTTGAATGATGGAAAAATCTCAACTAGCTATATTCAACGCAAGCTTCAAATTGGTTATAATAGAGCAGCAAGAATTGTTGATCAAATGGAAGAAGATGGTGTGGTTTCGGGCCCAAATCATGTTGGAAAAAGAGAAATTTTAGGAAGTGGACATTAAAATGAAAACACTAGGAGCAATATTTATTGTCGCTGGCACATCTATTGGTGGAGGCATGATTGCCATGCCTATTGCCTCGGCAAACGTTGGCTTTAAGTATAGTATTTTAACTATGATTACTGTGTGGGCATTCATGTTTTTAGCATCTTTAATTTTACTTGAAATAAGTATGCATTTTAAAAAAGGTGTGAGTGTGTCTTATGCTGCTCAAAAATATTTAGGGAATACAGGTAGAGTTGTTTCATCTATTACCCTTGGCTGCTTATTTTATGCTTTACTTGCCGCTTATATGACAGGGGGGGCTTCAATTCTATGTCAGATTTTTTCTGTTCAAGAGTATCATGAATTTGTTTTAGTGGCACTTATGTTGATTGTTAGCGGTATTGTTTGCTCTCGTACAAAAACTGTTGATTTATTTAATCGTGTTCTTGTTTCTTTGATGATTTTTTGTTTCGGAGTATTGATATGGAACTTCATGCCTTATGTAAAAATTTCTTTTTTAAATCATCAACCATCTGACATGAGCTCCCAATTGTTGCTCATGATTCCTTTATTTTTCACATCTTTTGGATTTCATGGGAGTATTCCAACAATTATTAACTATATAGGCCCTGATCGTCAAAAACTAAGATTTATTTTTTTCATTGGAAGCCTTATACCTTTAGCTGTTTATAGTGTATGGGAAATGGTTTCTTTGGGCGTTATATCAAGTGACCAATTTTTAGATATTAAAAATGCTCCAGATTTTGTAAATTCTATTTCAGAAATTGTGGAGTGGAGTCATTTCCCTTTAATTTTTCAAGGATTTTCATGCTTAGCAATTCTTACATCTTTTTTAGGTGTTGGGATTGCTCTTTTTAATTTTATAGAGGAGCAAATAAAAACTTCTTCCAAAGGTATCGCCGGAACTTTGACATTTTTGCCTCCGCTTATATTTGCTTTATTTTATCCCGAAGGTTTTATTATGGCGTTATGCTATGCGGCAATTGCTTTAAGCCTTCTTGCCGTGATCATTCCTTCTCTTGTTGCTTTAAAAATGCGCACATGGAAATTATATCAAAAAATAGGATTAAGTTTGTTTTTGTTTATTGGTATTTCAATTATTGTTATTGACTTAATCCATATTAAGGGAGCGATGCAGTGAAGATCATTTTATACATAGCTATGAGTCAAGATAGTTTTATTGCGGATAAAAATGGCGGTGTTGATTGGCTTCCTCAATCAGAAGGATCTGACCTTTCAGAGTTTGGGTATGAAGACTTGATGACTAGGATATCAACTATCGTTATGGGAAGCAAAAGTTACAAACAAATTTTAGGTTTTGGAGATTGGGCATGGAAAGATAAACATACATACGTTTTTACTTGTGATAATTTAACAACAGAGCTTGCTTGTATTTCTTTTGTGAATAAAGACCCCAACGAATTTATGGAAAATTTAACTATAGATCAAGATATTTGGCTTCTTGGCGGTGCCCAATTAGCTGCTTCTTTTGCAAAAGAAAAATTAATCGATGAGTTAATACTGACGATTATTCCAATTGATTTAGTTCAAGGAATTAAACTAGAATTGCCATGGGAAGATTTTCATCTCTCAAGTGAAAAACCATGTAGCGGTGGGTTGGTGCAGAAATTTTATCAAAGGAAGGATTGGTCTGAATGCGTGAATATATCCGAGATTTAATTTCAAGAATTTCTCCTTTTGATGAAATTGAACAAAGACATATTGAAGAAACTCTTCATTGGGTTGAAAGCGGCTCTTTATTGTTTAGAATTCAAAAACCTGATGTTCCAAATAAACATCTTGTTTCATATTTTGTGGTGTTTGATGAAAATTCTAAAAAAATATTATTATGTGATCACAAAAAAGCAAACCTTTGGCTTCCAACTGGGGGGCATATTGAGCTTAATGAAGACCCAAAAGAAACAGTCAGGCGTGAATGCTTTGAAGAACTTGGAATTCAAGCAGACTTTTTGTACGAAACTCCTATCTTTTTAACATCAACTCAAACCAACGGTTTTACTGGTGTGCACATAGATGTCAGTTTATGGTATATTCTCAAAGCCGATTCGGGGGCTTTTTTAGATTTTGATAAAGAAGAATTTCACGATGTTGCTTGGTTTGATATGGATAATATTCCTTATTCTAAATCTGATCCACATATGGGTAGATTTATTAAAAAATTTCAAGATATTTATCTAAAGGGAGGTTCTTCAAATCCACGTAATTTACGAGAGTGAAGGTTTCTTAAAGGGAGAGACCTAAGAATATCTATACTTTTAAGGCCGATGCTTAGATGTTGAGCAATTCTTTCATTGTAGAATGCATTTGCAGCGCCTTTAAGTTTTAATTCTCCATGGAGGGGCTTGTCCGAAACGCAAAGTAATGTGCCATAAGGAACTCGGAATCTAAAGCCGTTAGCGGCTAAAGTTGCCGATTCCATATCAACTGCAATTGCTCTGTGTTGCTGAAATTTTTCATACAGTTCGTCATATTGCAATTCCCAATTGCGGTTATCGGTTCCAAGAACTGTTCCTGTGCGAAGTTTTGACTTTAATGCGACATCTTCAAGACCGGTTATTTCTGAAACCGCTTCTTGAAGAGCAACTTGAATTTCGGCAAGAGGAGGAATGCTTACCCATGGAGGAAGGGCGCTATCAAGAACATGGTCATGACGTACGTATCCATGAGCCAAGACATAGTCTCCTAATTCTTGTGATCTTCTAAGTCCTGCGCAATGACCCAGCATAATCCAGCAATGAGGTCGCAAAACTGCCAAATTATCAGTTATATTTTTTGCATTGCTTGGACCTACTCCAATGTTGATAAATGTAATGCCATTGCCATCTTTGCGTTTTAAATGGTAAGCGGGCATTTGTGGAAGATGTAAAGATTTTTCACCCTCCTCCACTAAAATGCCATTTATTTTTTTTGTGATATGATTGCCCGGGCTAACCAATTCTATATCTTCATCCCCAAGAGCCGATAATGCATGTTCGATAAATTCTGATACATAACGATGATAATTGGTGAGCAAAATGAAGTTTTGAAAGTGCGAAGCATGTGTTCCAGTGTAATGGTGGAGGCGACTTAAGGAGTAATCTGTCCTGAGTGCTGAAAAAAGAGAGAGTGGCTGCGGTAAGTCTTTACATTTTTTACGCAATAGTCCATTTGGAACATCATCATGCATATCTTTGATATTTGTTTGAGCAAACACAATTTTAAATTTTTTTAAAATCGTGGGGTCTGAAATTGTGGTCCCAGTTTCAATAACGAAAGAAAGAGGAATGGGGATGTCGCTTTTGCTGATAAAAACTGGAATATCATGATGTTTGAGCATGTGTTTGATTTGATCTATTAAATATTTTTCAAATACTTTGGGGTTTGTGACTGTGGTTACATAGTGTCCAGGGTCGACTGCAATTCCATAAGCCATACTGGAGTCGATGAAAAGATGTTCATCTTCTATTTGAAATGCAATTTGTGGGTATACGGCATTTTTTTCTAAATCATTCTTTAGTACCAACAGCTCTTCTTGTGATAAAGATTGGTTTATTATTTTTTCGTATGCTTGTTGTATAAGGTTGATACTTTCATTATAAATTCTCTCAATGGCAATATAGGCATCATCAGCATTAAAATAAGGTGTTTGTGTATCTATCTTATTCATTTGATTCCCTTTCAAGCCCTAAAAGACTATATGCAAATTCATGAGCGTTAAATTCTTGTAAGTCTTCTTGTTGTTCTCCGATTCCTATAAAATAAATGGGGATTTTAAATTTTTGGGCGATACCAATAATGACGCCTCCTTTTGCAGATGAATCCATTTTGGTTATGATCAACCCTGTAACGCCCACGGCTTTTGAAAAAAGCTCAACTTGTGAATAGGCATTTTGGCCAACTGTTGCATCAAGAACTAAAAGGACTTCATCTGGGGATTTATGATCATATTTTTTAATGACGCGATGAATTTTTTCAAGTTCTTCCATAAGCCCTGTATTATTCTGAAGTCTGCCTGCTGTATCAATAATTAAAATATCATCTTGTGATTTTTTCGCAGATTCGATTCCCTTGTAAACCAAAGACGCTGGGTCTGACCCTTGCTCTCCTGATATGACATGAACACCAAGACGCTTGCCCCATACATCTAGCTGTGATGAACCAGCGGCTCTGAAAGTGTCACCGGCAACGCATGTAATGGATTTTTTCATACCCTTGAATTTTTGTGATAATTTTGCAACAGTTGTTGTTTTTCCGCCACCATTGACGCCAATCATCATAATGACAAAAGGGGTTCTATTTTCTTTTATTGTAAAAACTTTTTGTGTCGGAGATAAGATGTTTATAATTTCTCTGGCTAAGAAAGCTTTGATTTCACTTAAGCTAATTTCTTGATCAAATCTTTCTGATTTTAATTTTTCAATAAGTATGCGTGCAACATCAACACCAAGGTCTGACATGATTAAAATTTCTTCTAATTCATTTAAAATAGCATCATCTAGTTTTCTTTTTAAAACAAGAGAAGTTAGTCCATCAACAATCTTAGAAGACGTTTTAGAAAGACTTGTCTTTAATTTTTGAAACCATCCACTCATTTTATTAGTTCCTTTTTCATATTTCAGAGAACTTATCCAAGATACTCATCATGGTGTTATTAATGCTTTTATAGTTTTGAGTAATTAAAGTTTCTTTCGATTGCGTAAAACTAGACGGAGATAAGTCTTGTGGTGCAGCATTTATCATTTCTATTATTCCATCTGAGGTGATTTCTAAATGGCATTGAAAACCATAGATGTTTTTTGCAAATTTTATAATTTGACGTGGGCATCCTTCACTTGAGGCCAGAATCGTAGAATCATTTTTTATGCCCGGCATATCATTATGCCAATGAATAGCAAGAAATGTATTTGGAAAATCTTTTAGTAAGGGATCATTTTTAGCTTCATTTGTTAATTGAATTGGGTAGACCCCTACTTCTTTTTCTGGACTTTTTTCAGCATTTTCTCCAAAAGATTTTCCTATGAGTTGAGCGCCTAAGCAAATCCCTAAGATTTTTTTATTTTCTAGAGAGAATTTTTTGATTAACTCAATTTCTTCTTTTAAATATGGAAATTTTTCTAAATCGTTAGCATCTTGAGGCCCGCCCATAACAATTAGAAAATCATATCGATTGTCATTCAAGGAAAAATTTTCATTTTTGTATGGTTTTATAATTTTTATTTTATGGGCATTTTGATTTGCCCATTCTAAAATTATTCCTGGAGTTTCAAAATCAGCATGTGTTATGCACAGAATATTCATAGTGATTCCTTTGTCAATTTCCCAATTAATTTTAAATTTTCGACTCTTTCAACGCTTATTTTAATAATAGATCCAAGTGTAGCATCTTTTTCAATATTTTTCAAACAAACAGGGGCATAATGCTCACAGTGTCCAGTTCCTCCGCGCTCCACAAGAACATTGACTTCTTTTCCAACTTTTGTCTTCAATAAAGCTGCAAGCTGAGTTTCTCCAAGTGCTCGTAGAGCTTTTGCTCGTTGTTTAATGAGGGCTTTGTTTACTTGTGGCATGCGCGCTGCAGGTGTTCCAGGTCTTGGTGAATAAGGAAACACATGTAAGTAAGAAATATCACATTCTTGAACAAGCGTCATGGAGTTTAAAAAAGCTTCATCAGATTCTGTTGGGAAACCCACAATAATATCTGCACCAAAAACAGCATCTGATCGTAACTGTCTAACTTTTTTACAAAAATTGATCACATCTTGACGTAAATGCCTCCTTTTCATACGTTTTAAAATAAGGTCATCGCCAGACTGAAGGCTGATGTGAAAATGTGGCATCAAGCGTGGATCAGTGGCAATTAAGTGGAAAAGATCATCATCTATTTCTGCTGGATCCAAAGAAGAAAGACGTAAGCGTTTCAATTCTGGGACCAGAGCAAGATAGCGTTTTAGCATTTGACCCAACGTTGGAGTTCCTGGTAAATCTTCTCCATAGCTTGTAAGATCAACACCTGTTAAAACAATTTCATTGTAGCCTTCAAGAATAAGTCGTCTTGATACCTCTACAATTTCACCTAAAGGGACGCTTCGACTATTCCCTCGTCCGAAAGGGATAATGCAAAATGTGCATCTGTGATTACATCCCATTTGAATCTCAAGAAAAGCTCTCGAATGCTCATCAAACCCAGAAACAAAGTGCAAAGAAGTTTCTTTGACAGACATAATATCATTTACGCGCACTTTGACCCTGTCTTCAAAAGTATAGAATTCAGATTTTAATTTTTCTTGATTTCCAAGGACAAGGTCCACTTCGGCCATAGATTCATATATCTTAGGATTGGTTTGTGCTGAACATCCTGTGACAATAATTTTGATATCTGGATTTTCTTTTCGCATGCGACGAATGGCTTGTCGTGCCTGACGTTCAGCTTCGCTTGTGACAGCGCATGTATTAAAAACAACAACGTTTTCATCTACTTTTTCAATAATATCTTTGATGACTTCTGATTCATAGGTATTAAGCCTACATCCAAAAGAAACGACTGATTTTTCCATAATTATGATTGCACTTTATTTTGTAGTTTGATCCCGTCAATCATCTTCATGATTTTATCCAAGCTTTCTAAGGAATCATATGAAAGAATGATATCCCCTTTTGTTGTTCCGCGTGGTTTTATTTTAACAGTTGCCGTGAAAACAGCTTCAAGTTTTTCAATCAAAGGAAGAAGCTCTGAATTTATTTCTTCCAAAGTTTCATTTTTAATAGAAGGCTCTTCCATTTTTCGTTTGATTGCTTTTGCCATTGTTTCTGCCTCACGAACGCTAGATTTTGAATCGGCAATTTGTTGGGCAAGTTCTTCTATATTTTCAAGACCTATTATTGCCCTGACATGCCCTGCCGATAAAAGACCTTCGTTCACAAGTTGTTTGACAGATGCTGGTAATGTATTGAGTCTTAATGTGTTAGCAATATGGCTTCTGCTTTTTCCTATTACTTTTGCAAGTTCTTCTTGTGTGTGACCGAATTCTTCCATCAGGCGTTGATAAGCCTCAGCTTCTTCCAATGGCATAAGATCGCGTCTTTGAACGTTTTCAATTAATGCAATTTCTAAAGCCCTGATATCGCTGAGTTCTCGGATGATCGAGGGAATCCAATCGAGACCGCACATTTCAGCAGCTCTCCATCTGCGTTCACCTGCGATAATTTCATAGACTTCTTCATTGCCTATAATAATAGGCCTGAGAATGATGGGTTGTATCACGCCATTTTCTCGAATGGATAATGACAACCCTTCAAGTTCTTCGCGGTCAAAGTGTGATCTTGGTTGATATTTCCCAGGGCGAATATCTGTAATTCGAACCATTTGCACGCCGTGCGGATCATCATCTTGAGTGATGAAATCTGGTGTTTGTGTTACGGAAACAGAGTTAACTCCCAACAAAGATGCAAGGCCTCTTCCTAAATTTGCTTTTTTCTCAGGCTGCGTCATTTTGTTTTACTCCTTCCATACGCATTAAAAATTCTTTGGCAAGCATAATATAGCTTTGCGCTCCTGGTGATCTGAAATTATACATGATAACTGGTTTTCCATAAGAAGGGGCCTCAGAAACTTTTACATTACGTGGAATAACTGTATCATAAACTAAATTTCCAAAATGCGCTTTTACGTCTTTTACGACAGATAAATTAAGCCCACTTCTTTTATCAAACATAGTCAGAACAATTCCATGTAGACGCAAATTTTTGTTTAAATTGGATTTGATTAATTGATGGGTTTGAACAAGCTGACTCAATCCTTCTAAGGCGTAATACTCACATTGCAATGGGACAAGAAGGTGATTAGATGCAACAAATGCGTTTACAGTTAAAAGCCCCAAAGATGGAGGGCAATCTAAAAACACATAATCATATTGATAACTCAGGTCCTCAAACGCTTTTTTTAATCGAAATTCTCTCTCTTGTAACCCTATTAATTCGACTTCGGCTCCTGAAAGATGGGGCGTTGCTGGTATCAAATCAAGGTTTGGGATGATGGTTGAAACGATAGCATCTTCTGGTGTTACGTGACCTAGTATCATTTCATATGAGCCATAGCGACGAGACTCCCTAAACAGACCAACGCCTGTACTTGCGTTGCCTTGAGGGTCCAAGTCCACTAAAAGGACTCTTTTTCCAACCGCAGAAATAGCAGTTGCTAAATTTACCGCCGTTGTTGTTTTTCCAACACCGCCTTTTTGATTTGCAATTGTAATAATTTCCATTTTTCTTCCTTAGGTAATAGATCTAACGTTTTCTATTTTTAGAATAACACCTCCGATTGGATTCGTAAAGACTTCTTTATCGAAAAACCATTTTTTTTCAGCCTCTTTAATTTCGTCCTCCCATTTTTCGCCTTTGTGGAAGAAGCCCGCACAAATTGTTTCACGTGAAACAATTTTTAAAAAATCCAAAAGTTTGTGTAGAGGTGCCAAGGCTCTTGAAGTGATAATGTTTGGCGTTGGGCCCCTGTATTCTTCAATTCGGCAATTGTGTATACAGGCATTTTTTAGATCTAAAACTCTGACTGCTTCTGTTAAAAAGGCGCATTTTCTATAATCTGAATCTACTAAATTTACAGTATATCCATAGATTCCAAGGATGATCCCTGGAAAACCTGCTCCGCTTCCTATGTCAACAATGGTGGCATTGTTTGGTATAATGTTAAGAAGTGTTTTTGAGTCTTCGACGTGTCTTTCTTGAATGTTGGGTATAGTTTCTGGCGAAATAAGATTTATTTTCTTTTGCCATTTTAGAAGAAGTTCTTTATAGATTTCTGTTTTTTGAATTTGTGTATCCATTATTTTCTCCTGGTATTTTTAGTTAATATAATGTAAGTTTATATCTAATAGCAACTTATTTATAAAGATGAAGCATGGAAAACACAACGACAACAACCAAGATAGCACCTCTTTTATTTCAAACGGAGTCTGTTGAATATTCCGTTTCTCAGATCTCTAAAGAAATACAAAATATGTTAGAGGGGCAATATAAGAAAGTTCGAATCAAGGGGGAGCTTTCTGGGGTAAAACTTCATACTTCTGGGCATTTGTATTATATCGTTAAAGATGCAGATTCTACTCTTGATGGAGTTTGTTGGAGAGGGAGTGTTTCAAAATTAAAAGTAAAACCAGAAGATGGGCTTGAAGTTGTTATCACGGGAAAGATTTCTACTTTTGCGGCAAGGTCTAAATATCTAATAATTGCCGAACAAATAGAAGAATCTGGAGTTGGTGTTCTGCAGCGAAAGTTTCTTGAGCTTAAAGAAAGATTAGAAAAAGAAGGTTTTTTTGATCAGAAGCATAAAAAAACAATCCCAAAACTTCCTGGGTTTATCGGGATTATTACATCCCCAACTGGAGCTGTGATTCAAGATTTAGCTCATAGACTTAAAGAAAGATATACGCAAAAAGTTCTTCTTTGGCCAACCTTGGTGCAAGGTGATGGATCTGTTGACCAAATCGTTTCAGCGATCAATGGATTTAATGCCATGGAAAACAAACCAGATGTTATAATCATTGCTCGTGGTGGGGGGAGTATAGAGGATCTTTGGAGTTTTAATGAAGAAGCAGTTATAAAGGCAATTTATAACTCCGCGGTTCCTGTTATTTCTGCTGTGGGCCATGAGACTGATACCACTTTGTGTGATTTTGTGGCAGATATTCGCTGCCCAACACCAAGTGCTGCAGGTGAAATTGTTGCTTCGAAAAAAACAGATATTCATCTTTACTTACAAAACAGGTCTGCAATGGCGCTTCGCATAGTTGCATCTAAAATAGATAATTTAACCCATAAAACAGAATCCTTAAGAGTCCATGATCCTATTAAAGCTCAACAGCAAAAGGTTTTAAAGTTGGATGATTGTTCTGTTAGATTGATTCGAAACCTAGAGTTAATGTTTCACGTGAAACATCAGATCATTTTTAATAAGACTTTGTCTTCTAATAATTTGGTTTTAAAATTAGAGAGTCTGAAAAAAGCTTTAGATTTCTATGGGTTAAGGTTTGATCAATTCCTAAAACAGTATTTTGATAGAAAAGAAAAACTCATTTCTGGTTGTGGGCAGATGTTAGAAGCCTATAGTTTTAAAAAGACCCTTGATCGAGGCTTTACTCTTGTGCGAACAGAATCAGGAAATGTTATAACTTCTTCAAAAGATGTTTTGAATTTTCAGTCTGTTTGTGTTATGTTTAAAGACGGAGAAGCAAAGGTCTCTCCTTTAAAGTAAGGATTTTATTAACCTTTTTATGTGCATAATTAAAGCTTGAGGAGAATATATTTTGTTTCCCTATGAAGTTGAATTTGAAGCTTGCGCTTCTATGATAGAAACAGAATTTTCAGATTTTGATTTTGATCAAGAAGCCCAAAAAATGACAGTTCATACCCCTAAGGGGATCTTGTTGATTAATTGGCATGGGGTTGCAAAAGAAATTTGGGTGTCATCTCCTGTAAGTGGGGCGCACCACTTTATGTGGGATAAAATAAAATGGAAGAACACTCGAAGTGATGATATTTTTATAGAACAGATAAAACAAGAATTAGATAGTTTAAAATGAAGAAAACTGAAAAAAGAAAAAAGGGTTCATTGTGGCCCATTATAAAATTCCTAGCCCCCTATAAAAGAGATGTCTTTTTTGCATTTTTATCTTTGATTTTTGCTGCAGCCATGTTGTTACTTTTGGGAATGGTTTTCAAGGATATCGTCGACACATTGGTTCAAAAAAAAGATATGGCGTTGTTTCAAAAGCATTTAGCTCTTGTTTTTGGAGTCGTGGTGTTTTTAGCTTTGGCCAGCTATGTTAGATTTTATCTAGTTTCGTGGGTTGGTGATAGGGCAATTTCAGATATGAGAAAAGTGATTTTTCAGCATGTTTTGGGATTAAGTCCGTCGTATTTTGAAACAACATCTACTGGGGAAGTTTTATCTAGAATAACAGTTGATACAATCCTTTTACAAGTTTTATTATCTACCAGTATTCCCATCGCTGTTAGAAATATGATGATTTCTTTAGGGGCTGCTGGAATTTTAATTTTTACAAGTCCAAAGCTTACAAGTTTGGTTGCTATTATGGTTCCAATTATTCTGGTCTTAGTTTTTATTTTTGGAAGGCGCGTAAGAAAATACTCCAGAGCAACTCAAGATAGCATTGCTCAAATGAATTCATATGTTGAAGAAACGCTCAATGCAGTTCGGACTGTTCAGGCTTTTAACCATGAATCAATTGACAGATCTCATTTTGATGCGCATCAAAAAGTCTTTTTAGAGTTTGGATTAAAGCGTATTAAGGCGCGCGCAATGCTGAGCACCTTGGTTATATTTCTAGTTTTTGCAGGAATCACATCTGTTCTATGGGTTGGAGGCGCTCAAGTTTCAGCAGGAGAGATTACTGCCGGAGAATTATCATCATTTGTTTATTATGCGATTGTGTTGGCAACAGGGGTTAATTCGTTTATTGAAGTGATCAGTGATATTCAAAGGGCTGCCGGGGCAGGGGAGAGAGTAAGAGAACTTCTTGCTACAAGCAGCATCACAAAAGATCCACGCACTCCAAAACCTTTGCCCGATAATGTTATGGGTGGTGTTGTTTTTAATAATGTAAGTTTTAAATATTCCGTTGCAAATGAGAATTCAGCTCTGCTTGATTTTTCTTTAAATGTACAACCTGGACAAAAAATAGCACTTGTTGGTCCTTCGGGGTGTGGGAAAACTACAATTTTACAGCTTCTTCTTCGCTTTTATGATCCAACAGAAGGCTCTATCACATTTGATGGGGTTGATTTACGAGATTTATCTATTCATGATTTGCGTCGTTGCATTGGATCGGTCCCACAAGAGCCAGTTATTTTCACAGGAAATGCATATGACAATATTCGTTATGGACGTCCAAATGCAACTGATGATGAAATTCATGCAGCCGCTGATATTGCCTTGGTTACAGAATTCATAGAAAAACTGCCTCAAGGATTCAAAACTCCTTTGGGTGAAAAAGGGATCGCGCTCTCAGGAGGGCAAAGGCAACGTATTGCGATTGCAAGAGCTATATTAAGAAATCCAGCATTGCTTCTTTTGGATGAAGCAACATCAGCTTTGGATGCACAAAGTGAACGTTTGGTCCAAAGAGCGTTGAACCGTGTTATGGTGGGTCGAACAACAATTATGATTGCTCATAGACTTTCAACAATTTTGAAAGCAGACCTGATTGTTGTGATTGATCAAGGTAGAATAGTTGCAACAGGGCAGCATGAAGAATTAATGAAAGAAAAGGGCCTTTATTCAAGGCTTGCTACTTTGCAATTCTCGCACGATTAAATATTTCCTTTTAAATAAATCTGTTTTAATTTTTCTTCAAATGTTTCTCTGTCTAGACCTATCTCAAAAGGTGGATGAAATAAGAGTGTCGCTGTTCCTGGGTATTTTAAAAACTGTTTAGGCTTCCAGTATGGAGCTGTTGATAAAGTAACAGGAATGACGGAAATCTGAAGTGATTTGTATAAAGCCCAAAGACCAGGGTTTATTTTTCCGACTTCTCCTACAGGCATTCTTTTCCCTTCTGGAAAAATGATAATGCCTCCACGTCTTTCAATAGCTGTTTTTGCGTTCTTTAAAAGATTGCGAAGAGCCGTTGCTCCTTGTTCGCGGTCAACAGAGAGCATCCCAGCTTTTTGCATGAAGCTTCCAAAAAAAGGCAGATTATTGAGTTCTTTTTTGTATACGAATGAATATAAACAATAATCAAAGAACGTCACAGTTTCTAAATCGGACTGATGCTGGCATGCGACAATGTAAGGCCCCCCGGTTTTTAAAATTTCCTCGCCTTTTGACTGGATTTTGATTCCTGCGATATATCTTAAACACCAAATATTTCCTCTGCTCCAAGAGCGCATAATCCAATCTCCATGCCATTTTCCAAATGCATACCAAGGAGCCCCCACAATTAAATGATAAAGTCCAACAGCATAGAAAAATATTAAAAAGAAAAAAGAACGTATATAAATCATGACAAATTCACTTTCATGCCATCGTAACATGGCTCTATATTATTTGGCAGTTCTTGTTTGAGTTTTTCATAATCCAACCTTGAGCTTAGGTGTGTAAGATAAGCTTTTTCTGGGGATATTTTTTTTATCCATCCAAGAGCTTTTTCTACATTAGCATGAGCAATGTGTGGTTCGTACTGAAGAGCCCCCACAATCCAAACTTTAACTCCATCCAAAACTTCAAAAGCCTTATCATTTAATTCAACGACATCTGTGGAATAGGCAATATCGCCAATCCGAAATCCCAGAGAATTAGAAAGGCCATGATTTTGAGCAAAAGGAATAATTTTTTCTTTTTCAATAAAAAAAGGAGCTTCTATTAAATTTGGAATCATAAACGGCCGAAAAGTTTCAGTTGATGGAGAGCTTGTCATTAAATATGAAAATCTTTTTTGAAGACTTTTGAGGGTAGTATCATCAGCCCAAAAATTATATTTTGTATCATTGAGTGTTGCCAGTCCGCGCAGCTCATCTATACCATGTGTGTGATCTGCATGGTCGTGTGTGTAAAGAATCGCGCTTAAATTTTGAATATTTTCCCGCAAAAGCTGTTGACGGACATCTGGCCCTGTATCGATGAGAATTTTTGTATCCTGATTTTTAATAAAAATACTGGATCTTGTTCGCGTGTTTTTGGGGTTCGATGCGTCACAGTTTCCCCATCTGTTTCCATAGAACGGGACACCTGAAGATGGTCCGCAGCCTAAGATTGTAATTTCCATGAACTTAACTTGCCCTTGACTTTTATTTCATTTTCATTTTATACTTCGTAATCCTTAATTAAGTCAAGTCTTGTGTTTTTTTTGGGGGATAGTTAAGTGGTATAACTCCCGGCTCTGGACCGGGCGTCCTTGGTTCGAATCCAGGTCCCCCAGCCAATTATGCTTGAGGTGGCGGTAAATCAAAGCCAATATCTTTTGCGACTTGAGAAGTGATTCCCTGAAATTTTGTAAACCCTTTCATTTGAGGGTGAGGAATCAACACGATACGTCTTTCTTTTGTAGACGTGTTGGTGAAAATCAAAACAACTCCGCCGCGGTCATTGCTATTATCGACAATAAAATTTTTGTAATTTTCCCATGTGAATCTTATCTTGGGCAATCTGCTGGCTATGTTTTTTGTGATTGCGTTCCAAGATAAAGGCGTGGGCGTTGTGGATGATGGAATTGAGGCTTTACTCGTGAGTGATTGTACTGAGACAGGTTTAAGTTGTATGACACTTAAAGGATCAATTGTGTCAAACTTTCCAAGAGTATTGATGTAGCTTGCTAGAACATGGGAAAATGATACCATTAAAAATGCAACATAATTCAGATCTAAGAACTCTACAATTTCAGATGCGCCTGCTGTTTTGCTTTTATTGAGCGCTGTTTCAAAAAGAACATCATCAGTGGTTCTGACTGTTGATGTTAAAGGTTTGTTCATCGATTGACATGTTGCAAGTGAAAGACCGGAATTTACGCAGGCTTGAATTGCTGCTTGGTTTGATTGCGCAGAGCTAAGCTGTTGGATTTGAATTTGAGCTGCTGAATTTGAGATGGGGGAGGGCGCTTGTTGCTGAAATTGTTGTGCGGTATTCATTCCTTGTGTGATAAGATTTGGATTTTGTCCGGTCAGTCCAAACAGACTTTTTGCAATACCGGTAAATAAAGCAGCTTCTGATCCTGAGGATTGACTTTGGGCTATTAGGCTTTGGGATAATAAAACCACCGCTAAAGTTATGCTTTTTCTCATGTCAGGTTCTCCAAAATTACAATAGTATTTTATGTGTAAATTCTTTAAAAAACTATTAATACTGGTGGATCTTTCTTTTGTTTTTTGATAAAATAAAAAATGGTTATTTTAGTCACCTAAGGAGCTTTTTTATATGCGTTTATTTTTCATTTTTGCTTGTTTTTCATTTTCGCTTTCTATTTTTGGACAGGGGGATAAAAAAACAAAAGACACTCCCCCCCCTAAAGATCTTATGCCCTTATTCCAACAAGTCTTAAATGATGTTGAGGCAAACTATGTGGAAGAAGTGAATAAAGAAAAATTGATGGAGGCCGCGATTGGCGGTATGCTTTCATCTTTAGACCCTCATTGCGCATATATTAATCCAAAAGACTATATTGAATTCAACGAAAGCGCCAAGGGCGAAATTATTGGAATTGGTATGGAATTTATCATGGAGAATGGGTTGATAAAAGTAATTGCTCCAATTGAGGATGCTCCAGCCGCTGTTGCTGGATTGAAAAGTGGTGATTATATTTTTAAAATCAATGGTGAAGCAGTTTTACGCATGACAACAGATGAAGCTGTTAAGAAATTGCGTGGAGGCCCTATTGGATCAGAGGTTAAGGTGAATATTTATCGCCCAGGAAAAGATCCAATAGAGATGAAAATTAAACGTGATGTTATAAAAGTAAAAACAGTCAAACATCGTATCGAAGACCAGGTTGGATATATTCGAATCAGCTCTTTTATGAATGAAAAAACAATTGATATGGTAAAAGAGGCAATTGACTCATTTAAGAAAACACTTAAAGACAAATTCCAAGGAATTGTTATTGATTTGCGTAACAATGCGGGAGGTCGAATCGAGCAGGCTGTTGGACTTTGCAATCTTTTTCTAGATAATGTTGAAATTGTATCAACAAGAGGAAGGGATTCTGGAAAGGTTGAGCATTATATGGCAAATAGTGGTCAATATGTTGATTCTAAAATGCCTGTTGTTGTTTTGATTAATGGAGGCTCTGCATCAGCATCTGAAATTACAGCAGGAGCTCTTCAGGATCATAAGCGTGCAATTATTATGGGAACAAAATCATTTGGAAAAGCTTCTGTTCAGGCCGTCAAGCCTGTTATGGGGGATCGTGCGATAAAATATACAATAGCGCGTTATTATACCCCGTTGGGAAGATCAATTCAGGCTCAAGGAATTGAGCCAGATTTAATTGCAGATTATATTAAATTTGAAAAAATTAGTGATGAAGAAAGGTTTAGAGAAAAAGATTACAAGGGCGCGTTAAAACCAGATCAGGGCTTAACTGAGATCTTAAAAGAAAAAGATAAGGTGAAAAAACCTGGAGATAAAGATGGTAAAGATAAGAAAGAAGCTGTAAAACCTGAAGATCAAGATTATCCCCTTGTTCGAGCTTTCGAGCTTGTGAAGTCATTATCTGTGTACAGTAAGATATTTACCCCAGCCCCTGTTGCTGATAAGGTGCTATCAGGAACAGATGTGACAAAAATTGTAACTCAAAAGGATACGAATGAAGTAGCGCCAGTTATTGCATCTGTGGTTGATGCTGATTGGAAAAAACATATCACGCCTTTTGAAAATCCTGACAAGAAACCAACTATCAGCATTATTCTTCATTCTTTGGGGTTAAAACAAGATTTGGTTGATAAATCAATTGCTGAGACTTCTAAATATGTGACTCTTGCATTTAACCCACATTCTCCAAATTTAAAAGACTTGTGTAAAAAGTCTCGAGATAAAAATCATGAGGTTTTAGTTGTTTTACCCCTTGAACCCAATGGTTACCCAAAAGAGGACCCTGGGCCAAAGACTCTTTTAACAAGGCAAACAGATGAAGAAAATCTTCTAAGATTTAATTGGGTTATCTCCCAAGGGGATTCTTTTGTTGGGCTTTTGAATAATGCTGGAGGGAGATTTTCAACAGTTGAAAAATCTGTAAATTTATTGATTCAAGGGCTTAATGAAAAAAAGATTCCATATATTGATGGAACGCCTACAGAAACTTCAAAAGCGGTAGGTTCTAAAATTACAGTTCCTTATAGTTTTATAGATAATGAAATCCTTGAAGATGCATCTCAAGAAGAGGTGGAAAATGCCTTTAAAAATGCTTTATCTCTTGCAAAATCAAAAGGCCACGTTACAATGATGATGACTCCTGGACCATTTGTCTTGAAAAAATTAATCGAGTTGGATGAGAAATTTAAGAGTGAGGGAGTTCTTCTTGCTCCTATTTCTTATGTATTATTAAAGAAGAAAGACTAGATATGAAATATTTGGAGCACCAGTATCGCCACGGTATCGGGATTGTCTTACGCAATCGAGATGGGGATATTTTTATGGGAAGACGCAAAACACCATCCCCAATTGGTTGGCAAATGCCCCAAGGGGGGATTGATGAAGGTGAAACGCCCGAAGAAGCTTTGTGGCGTGAGTTGAAAGAAGAAGTCGGAACAGATAAAGCCGTTATTGTTAAAGATATGAAAGAATGGCTGTATTATGAGATCCCTGAACCTTACCGTTCAAAATGGTGGGGAGGTAGATTCCTAGGACAAAAACAAAAATGGTATCTTCTTGATTTTGTTGGGTTCGATTCTGATATTAATATTTTTTCAACAATTCCTTCTGAATTTTGTGCCTGGAGATGGGAACTTTCATCTGAAATATTAGATCTTGCTATTTATTTTAAGCGTGATATTTATGCAAAAGTCCTAAAGGAGTTTTCATGAGTAATTATGACCCTTATTTACAAAGTTTGCTTAAAAAAGCCAGCTATTTTTCAATTTTTGTGAGCTTGATTTTAATTGGGATCAAATTTGTGGCATGGCAAATAACCGGATCTGTTAGCATGCACGCAACACTTATGGATTCATTCTTAGATTCATTAGCGTCATTTGTGAATTGGATTGCGATCAAGCATGCTCTCAAACCATCAGATAATGAGCATCGATTTGGTCATGGAAAAATTGAAGCATTAGCTGGCGTAGCACAGTCTTTCTTTATCTCAATTTCTGCATTTATTATTCTAAAAGAAGCATGGGAACATTTTATTCATCCACAGCCTGTTGAAGAAGTCAGAATTGGAATTAGCGTTATGATTTTTTCTATTTTCCTGACTTTAATTCTTGTTAGATATCAAATGTTTGTGATTAAAAAAACAGGATCTTTAGCAATTTCAGGAGATTCTTTGCATTATCGAAGTGATATCTTGATTAATCTTGGTGTTATTTGTTCTTTTTTACTTGCGCAAGGACAAAATTCGATATCTGGCATGATGGATGCCATTATTGCAGCCTTAATCGGTTTTTATATTATTGCAACTGCTTATAAAATTGGAAAAGAGGGCGTGGATGTATTAATGGATCGTGAAATGGACAATCAGAGTCGAAATTTAATTCGAAAAATTGCTCTTGAAAATAAAAATATTTTGCATATTAATTCACTAAAAACTAGAAAAGCTGGCCCTTTTGTTTTTATTCAAATGGATGCTCATATGGACGCTAATTTAACACTTCAGCAAGCACATGATATTTCCCATGAAGTTGAACAACAGCTTTTAGAATTTTTCCCAACAGCATCTATCACTATTCATCAGGAGGCAACAAGCACATGACAACATTTCACCCTTCCATTTTAAAAGCGTACGATATCCGAGGAATTTATGGTCAAACCTTACACGATGATGATGGATACCATTGGGGGTATTTATTTACTCAATATTTAAAAAAGAAAACTTCTAAAAAAAATCCTAAAATTTGTGTAGCGTGTGATACAAGGACATCCTCACCTGTTTTAAGCAGGCAGGTAATACAGGGAATTGTCGATGCGGGAGGGTATGCTATTAATATGGGAATGGGCCCTACGCCTTACTTATACTTTGCGACAAAGGATATGAATGCAGATGGTGGAATTATGGTCACAGGATCGCATAATCCATCAGAGTATAATGGATTTAAGACATTGACGTCCACAGATCCTGTAAGCGGTGAGTTAATAAAAGAAATTGCGGCTTTACCTATGGAAAAGAAAGAGAAAGGGCGCAGCACAATGAAAAATACGGTTTCGTTGTATGTTGTTGATGTTCTAACGAAAGCATCTTTTTTCCCCTCAAACATTAAAGTGGTATGGGATTGCGGTAATGGTGCTATGGGCATTGCGTTAGAAGCATTTACTCAATCCTACAATCTTAAAAATCATATTCCTTTATTTGCAGAACCTTCTGGTGATTTTCCAAATCATCACCCAGACCCATCAGACCCTAAAAATTACGAGTCTTTGATTAACGAGATGGAAAAGCAAGACGCAGAGATTGGTTTTTTGTTTGATGGGGATGGTGATCGCCTGGGTGTTGTTTTAGACGGGGAAATACTTCTTCCTGATCAAATTATTGCAATTCTGGCTCTTGATTACTTAGGTAACTGGTCAGAAGACAATGGGCCTAAGGTTATTTTAGATGTAAAGGCATCGCTTGTTTTAATTGACTTTATTCATAGTATGCGAGGTGAGGTTGTGTTTTCACCTTGCGGACATTCTTTGGTGAAAAAATTAATGAAACAAGAAGATATTGGCTTTGCAGGGGAAACAAGTGGACATATTTTCTATAAACATAATAATAATTTTGATGATGGATTGCTTGCTGCTTTTACATTTTTACGTATTTTTATTGATAGACCAGAAGTGGTACGTGGTATTATCCAAGGATGGGCCCCAACAGCCTTATCCCCTGATATGCGATTTAATTTGAATCCTGAAAAATTTGATGAGTTTCTTTTGTATGTAGAAAACCAGGTCAGTGAAATAAATATGATGGTGTCTAGAATAGATGGAATTCGGGCTTCTGACGATCAAGGGTGGTTTTTGATTCGAAAATCTAACACAGAAGAAGTGATTACAGTGCGAATAGAAAGCAAGACAAAGCAAGGATATGAAAGGCTTCAGGCCTATGTACAAGAGTTATTTGAGGAGTCACATTGTTTTTAATTCTTCATATAATATAAAATTATTAAAAATATTTGAAAAATTAATTTAATATTTATAAAAATATTAAAAAAGATTTAATTCAAGGCGTTAATATTTATTAATTGTATTTTAACTCCAAGGTGATATTCATTATTTCAAGAAGAAAAATATATATTATCAATGTAAGCATCAAGGAGTTTTATCATGAAGACATTTTCACATACTTTTGCACTTTCTTTATTTGCTGGCATTTTTATTTCCACTTCAACATATGGCATGTTTTCTGGTAGGGCCGCTCGAATATTATCTTCATGTGGCGGGGCTGTTGCGAGCGCTGTTCTTGCTGATTATATGATATCCTCCAGAGCTGCTGGTGAAGGAAAAAGCAGAGGATACTTTGATTGGATGAAAGGATCAAAGACAAAATTTTCTTTTGAAAATGACCCCTATACTGTTGTATTTGAGGTGACTTACAATCCAATGCATGTTAAATTAAGCGAAGATGAAAAAGATCTTTTTAAATGATAAGAACAGGGGGAGTCACTCTCCCCCCTTTTTTATTATTTCTTAATAATATTCTTTACATGAATGCATTTTAAAAAATAAGATGGTATTAAAAAGCTGGAGATACCTACTGTGATTAATATGAACACAATAGACATTTTATAAAAGAATGTTTTGTGTTCTATATCTTCAATGAAATATGGCTGTATGAAATAAATGACTATTCCCATAATTAGAGCTGAGAGCAGTATTTTAGGGATTGTTTTTAAAATTTGTTGATCTAAAACAATTGATTTTCTTTTTCTTAAAATCATAAACAATAAAATAACGTTCACCCAAGAAGAAATAGCTGTCCCAAATGCTATTCCTACATGTTGATATTTATCCATAAGAAGCAAGTTGATGCCAATATTAAGAAGCACACTTATCAATCCAATCACGACAGGAGTTACGGTGTCTCGTCTTGCAAAAAAACTTGAAGAGAATACCTTGACCAAAACATAAGCTGGGAGGCCTAGTGAAAATGCAGATAAGGTGTTTGCTGTTTGAATGATATTTTCTGGATTTTCCATAAATTTTCCATGTCCATATAAAAAAGCAACAAATGGTTTTGCATAAATATATAATGCAATTGAAGATGGAATAGTTAATAAAAGAACAAACTCAGTTGCTCTGTTTTGAGTTGATATAGCTTCTTCAAAGAGCTCTTGACGAAATTGTTTACTTAAAAGCGGCAACAAAACAATCCCCATAGCAACGCCAACAATTCCAAGAGGTAATTGATTGATTCTGTCAGCGTTATTCATATAGCTGATGCTTGCGACTGGAAGGTACGAACACATCATTGTGTCCACTAAAACATTTATTTGAAGGATTCCTGCTCCAATCATTCCTGGTAATAATTTTTGGAAGAACTCTCTCATTTGTGTTGTAAACTGGGGCTTTCTAAGCTTTAAAGGCATTCCAGCGGCTATGCAAAATGCATAAAGCCAAATGAATTGTAAAATAGAGCACATTAGAAATCCCCACGATACAACATGTCCAGGAGTTTTACCAACATTTACAAATAAATATAATGTTGTGATAATGCATAAATTTCCAATACTAGAAGCAGACGCTGGAGCTGCAAAACGTTCGAGTGAATTTAATACTCCGCCTAAAATAGCACACATTGAAATGAAGATAATAAATGGAAAGGTTACGCGCGTAAACTCAAGAATAAGAGTGAAACGCTGTGAGGTTTTTTCAAGACCTGGAGCAAGAATGCCTACAAATTCTGGAAGGAAAATTTGAACTAAAATAACCAAAAAAATCAAAAAAATCGATAAAATCACAATTGATTGTTCGGCAAAATTTTTAGCAGCATCTTTTCCTTTTGTCGCCAGTTCTGCTGAAAACATAGGAACGAAAGCTGCATTAAAAGCCCCTTCTGCAAATAATCTTCGAAATAAACTCGGGATTTTAATGGACATTTGAATGGCGTCAGAAATTGCATTTGCTCCCACATAATAAGCAATGAGTGAGTCTCTGATATAGCCAAGAATTCTGCTAATCATAGTATGGCCGCCAACTGTGGCAATTGATTTAATAAGTGACATAAAATCCTCTTTTAATTTTTAATCATACTTTTTAAGCTATATAACATATCCAAAGCTTCTTTTGGGGATAGGTTGTCTAGATTTGTTTTTTTTAATTGTATTTCTATTTTGGATGAAATTTGCATTTGAGGAAAACCAATCTGAATTGGGCGATCATTGTTAAGAATTTTATTTTGAAAATTTCTGGATTCCGATTTTTCTTGAAGAGTCTTTAGAATTTCTGATGCTCTTTTGGTGACAATCTTGGGAAGGCCTGCAAGTGAAGCAACATGAATACCATAGGATCTATCCGCGGCCCCTTTTAAAACTTGATGCTGAAAAATGATTTTACTTTCCCATTCAGTTACCTTCATTGTATAAGGAGACAGATGTTTGAGTGTTTTGCACAGATCTGTTAACTCATGATAATGTGTTGCGAAAATACCACGACTTTTGTTGACATATTCTAAATGTTCTAAAGTTGCCCATGCGATACTAAGCCCGTCATAGGTTGAAGTTCCTCGGCCAATTTCATCTAAAATGATTAAGGATCTAGGAGTTGATTGATTTAAAATAGCGGCTGTTTCAATCATCTCAACCATAAAAGTTGATTGTCCTTTGGTTAAATCATCAGATGCTCCGACTCTTGTGAATATGCGATCGACGATGCCAATATGTGCGCTTTGAGCAGGAACAAAGCTTCCAATTTGAGCCATATATGCAATGATGGCATTTTGCCTTAAAAATGTACTTTTACCAGCCATATTCGGACCAGTTAAAAGCCACATCCTATGTTCATTTTCAAGTGTTGTATCATTAGGCACAAATGTTTCGTTTTCTTTAGATAAATAAAGCTCCACCACAGGATGACGCCCTTGATGAATTTCAAATTTTAAGCTTTCGTCAAGTAAAGGCTTTGAATAGTTATAAAGATTTGAGATATAGGAAAAATTTGAAAGAACGTCTACTGTGGCGATAGCTTTAGCGCAATTTTTAATTTTCTCATGCATGCTTAAAACTCGCTCACGAAGATTTTGAAAAATAGAGATCTCTAATTTTAAAGATTCTTCTTTGGCATTGATGATTTTTTGTTCAAGATCAATCAGTTCACTTGTTGTATAACGAATTCCATTTGCCGTTGTTTGGCGGTGAATGAAATGCTGTGGTGTTTTACTTGTATGCGTAGATGTAACTTCAATAAAAAAACCTAAAATATTATTCTGTTTTATTTTCAAAGATGTGATGCCTGTTTCATTTATGTATCTTTCTTGTAAGGCAGAAACAAACAAGTCTGCTTCATTTTTTAGTTTTCGATATTCATCCAAAACTAAATCATAGCCGACTTTAATAAACCCACCATCTCTTACTTGTAAAGGTAAATCATTTCCCAATGCTCTTTCTAAAAGGATAATTAATTCATCACATTGATTTAAGAAAGGGCTTAACTCTTGGATCAAATAAGGCGGATTAATTAGAGTTGATTTTAGTAGTGCTGCTGTTTTTAAGCCAATTTGTATTGAAAGTAAGTCCCTGGGGCCTCCTCTGTCATAAAAGAGTCGAGTTAGCGATCTTTCAATGTCAGGGAACATGGAAAGCTTAGGCCTGGATTCTGTGTTATTTAAAAAATATTCTACAGCATCAAGCCTTGCGTTTATGACTGATAAATCAGTAGAAGGAATCATCATATATTCATGCAAAAGTCTTCCACCGCAAGAAGTCATTGTTTTATCGATAATGCTTATGAGAGAACCTTTATATTCACCATTGAGAGCATAAAATAATTCTAGATTTTTTTTAGTGGATGTATCTACAGATAATGTCTTTGAATGTGTTATTTTTTTGGGACGCTGTAAGTTTGAAAATATTGTTTTTTGTGTTAAATATAAATAATCAACCAATGCTCCAGTTGTAATAATTTCATGATTTTTCAAGTCACCAAGAGCATCCAAGGACACAAGTTCAAAGAGTTCGAGGAGTCTTTTTGAACACGAGCCAAAATCAAATTTTAAATTTGGCAGCTGTGACCATACAAAATCACCTTTAAAACTTTTTGAAAATTGTGTATCACTGATCAGGATTTCACTGGGGGAAATAGCAGATAATTCTTCATTGAGTTTTTCCAAATCAAAAGAAGAAACATAAAAATCTCCTGTGGAGATGTCGGACCAAGCAAGTGAGCAATTATTATCTTGTATAAAAAGAGCCGCTAAATAATTGTTTTTCTTAGGAGATAAAAGAGTTTCTTCTGTGAGCGTTCCAGGAGTTACAATTCTTGTTATGTCGCGTTTAACAATTGCTTTGTATCCATCTCGTTTTTTTGCTTCTTCGGGGGTTTCGGTTTGTTCGCATATCGCAACTTTAAAACCTTGACGAATAAGTTTTGGAAGATAAGTTTCGTAGGCATGAACAGGCACGCCGCACATTGGAATTTCTGAGCCTTCTTTGCCTCGTTTTGTTAAGGTTATGTCCAATGCTTTTGCAGCATCAATAGCATCTTGAAAAAATAACTCATAAAAGTCTCCTAGTCGAAAAAAAAGCAGACAATCAGGATTATTTTCACGCAAAGAGAAATATTGCTTCATCATGGGAGTTTGGTGAGTGAGTTCCATTTTCCTCTAGTCCGGGGTTTGATTTTCAGGAATTATAACGTTCATTTTTTTCAATAGCAAGATATAAAAAAGACCAGCAAAGGAAACAAAAAAGAAAAACCATTCCCAATGAATTTGATCTGCAACCCACCCACCAACCCAGGTTGAAATAATCCTTGAAAATGATCCAAATGAACATAAAAGGGCAAATTGAGTTGCTGTGTGTTTTGATGTACACAGCAGAGATAAAAACCCATAAAGTGCAGCACCTCCAATGCCAAGATAAAAATGTTTAATGGACATTAAGGTAAAAAGCATAGGTTTATATAGGCCTATTTGACTTTGAAAAATTAAGGCTCCGCAAGTCATGATTTGAAATATGGCGCATAGCTTAAGAGTATGGATCGATCCATAGCGACCAATTAAAACGCCGCCTAAAAATCCCCCCATAATAGAGCAAAATACCCCTAATAGATTTCCTTGAGAAAGGTCAATGTTAGAATACCCAAGGCCTGATAAAAAAACATCAGTGTATGCACCAAAGATCCCATCTCCAGCTTTATAGAAGACAATGAAAATTGGAAGTAAAAACCATTTTGGTTTTGATGTAATGCTGATGATGACATCTTTTACAACAGATAAATAAGATGCGGTTGAAAAATTTGCAACATCTTGCTTTTCTTTTGGGTTTAATAGTGTGATAATAAGTCCAAAAATAAGCAAACAGCCCATAATAAAATAGATTGTATCCCAGGGATAAATAGAAGATAAATAAAGAGCCCCAGAACCAGAAGCCAATAGACCTATTCTATATCCAATCCATAATGCGCCGGTACCGGCTCCTTGTTGATCTTGACTAAGTATTTCTATTCTATATCCACCTAATACTAAATCTTGACTGGCAGAAAAAAAAGAAACTAGAAATCCAAAAAAAGCAAATAATCCAAGAGATTGAGAAGGGTTTGTTTGTGACATTCCAAAGACGCTTAAGATTAAACCAATTTGTGAAATGAGTAACCAACTCCTTTTATTTCCAAGAAAGTTTGATAGGAAGGGTATGTTGTATTTGTCTATAAAAGGAGACCATAGAAACTTCAATGTGTATGGGATATGAATAAAGGCTAATTGTCCAATTGTTGTGCTGGATAGCCCTAATTTGGTCAGCCATATATTCATTGTTGCAAGAGTAAGTAAGAATGGAAGTCCAGACGATACCCCAAAGAAAATCATACTCAGAACCCTGGGATCTTTATAGTGCTTTACAGCTTGAATCCAAGTTTTCATTGTGAGCCTTTTAAATATAATGGAAAGCGTTCTTGCATTTTAATAATTAAGAACAAACAAGGGACTGACATTAGGGTGCATAATATGAAAAATATCGGCCAACCTTGAGAGTCAATAATAAGGCCTGTCAGTGTTCCTGAGATAACCCATCCTAAGCTTTTTAAGGATGAGAGTTGAGAGTATCTGGTTGCTGTAATATTGGTGTTGGAGCAAAGATTTGAAATATATGCCATAAAAACCGATGCGGCCATGCCTGTTGTTAATTGTTCAACTGTGATTGTAAAATATAAAATATTGAAATTTTTACCAAAAGACCATTGAATTAAGTAGAGCATAGGAGAGAGTGTTTCTAAAATTCCAAAAATGAGTAATGCTTTTCGAAGGCCAATTTTATTTGTGACAACGCCGCCGATAAGCCCTCCAATAATTGTTGGAATAAGGCCGTATATTTTAATGATGTTAGCAATTTCAATTTTTGAGAATCCTAAAGATGCATAAAAAATATTTGAAACACCGCCAATCAAATGATCACTTAGCCTAAAAAAAATCACAAAAAATAAAATAAGATAAATATGTTGAACTTTAATTAAATCCAGATATGATAAAAACATTTCTTTAAATGATAAAGTGCCCTCGAGAGGGCAAGATTCAGGCTCTGGGTTTAAAAGAATTGTGAAAATGCCAATGAGCCCACAAAAGGCAACTAGACAATAAGCTGTTTCCCATGAAAAGTATTGAGCTAAAACTAAAGCTCCAGCGCCCGAGATAAGATTGCCTATTCGGTACCCTACAATTGTTAGGGCAGCTCCGGATGCTTGTTGTTTTTCTTCCAATATCTCAATGCGATATGTGGTCATGGCGATATGATCGAATGCAGAACATGTTGAAACCAGCAATGCCCAAAAAGCAACAGCTAAAAGATTTTTTTCAGGATCACTCAGCCCAAGTCCAAAAATTCCAATAATCATGATAGATTGAGCGATCAACATCCATGATCTACGTCTGCCAAATTTTATAGTTAAATAAGGGATTGCTATACGATCTAAAATAGGGCCAATTAGAAATTTCAATGCATGAGGGAGGCCGATCCATGAAAAAAGGCCGATTAAAGATAAGGATATGCCTGATTCATGAAGGCGGTAGTTAAGTGTTGATACGGTTAAGAAAAATGGTAAACCACATGCGAATCCAAGAAAAATCATACAAATTAATCTTGGATTCAAATGGGTTTTGAGTAGTGTAAGCATCATTGCATTGTGAAATAGCTATTCTGCTTTCGCTCGTTGCATTCTTTTACGGTCGTTAGGATCTAAATGCATTTTTCTAAGTCTAATGCTTTTTGGTGTGACCTCAACCAGCTCATCTTCTTGAATATAAGCAATGGCTTCTTCTAGTTTTAGCAGTTTTGGCGGGGTTAATCTGATAGCCTCATCTTTCCCTGATGCTCTAACGTTTGTTAGTTGTTTTGCACGTAAGGCATTGATTTCAAGGTCATTATCGCGATTGTGTTCCCCGATTATCATTCCTTCATAGATTGGAACGCCCGATTCAACAAACATTATACCCCTGTCTTCTAAATTCCAGAGTGCGTATGCGACTGCATTTCCAGTTCCATTGGAAATTAAAACACCGTTCCTTCGTCCTTCGATGGCACCTTTATAAGGAGCATATCCGTGGAACAGTCGACTTAAAATTCCAGTTCCTCTTGTGTCAGTCAAAAATTCGCCCTGATATCCAATAAGACCTCGTGATGGAATATGGAAAGTAACGCGCGTTTTCCCCCCTCCAGATGGGCGCATATCAATCATTTCACCTTTGCGTCCGCTCATTTTTTCAACAACGATTCCTGTGAATTCATCATCAACATCGATTACGGCTTCCTCAATTGGTTCAAGTTTTTTACCAGTTTCTTCGTCTGTTTTGTAAATCACGCGAGGGCGGCTGATGGAAAGTTCAAATCCTTCACGGCGCATGGTTTCGATTAAAACACCAAGTTGAAGCTCTCCACGTCCAGCAACTTCAAAAGCATCCTTACCAGGGCTTTCGATGATTTTAATGGATACGTTGCTGTCTGCTTCTTTGTAAAGACGGTCAGCAATGATACGAGAAGTGAGTTTGGTCCCTTCTTTTCCAGCAAGAGGGGAGTCGTTAACAGAAAATGTCATGGACAATGTTGGCGGATCAATAGGCTGAGCGGCAATCGCTTTTTCAACATCCATGGCACAAATTGTATCAGCAACAGTTGCTTTTTCAAGTCCCGCAATAGCCACAATATCGCCAGCTTCTGCAAAGTCAACAGGCGTTTTTTCAATCCCGCGGTATGCTAGAATTTTGCTTAAACGGGCTTGTTCAATGACTTGCCCATCTCTGTTTAGCACTTTTACAGGCATGTTTAATTTTGCAACGCCAGAATAAATACGGCCAGTCAAAATACGTCCCAAATAAGGATCATGATTTAGGGTTGTTGCAAGCATTGCAAATGAACCTTCTTCTCCCTTTGCAACAGGGATTCGGTCGCAAATGACCTTGAATAATGGATCTAAAGATACCTTCTCATCTTTCAGGTCATCTACGGCCCAACCTTGACGTGCAGATGCAAAAACGTATTTGAAATCGAGTTGTTCTTCGTTTGCGCCCAAGGCTAAAAGCAGGTCAAAGACCTCGTTAAGGACCTCATCTGCCCTTGCATCTGGTCTATCAGCTTTATTGATAACAACGATTGGCTTTAATCCTAATTGCAAAGCCTTTGTAGTTACAAACTTTGTTTGCGGCATTGGACCTTCTGCTGCATCCACCAAAAGGACGACGCCATCGACCATCGACAAAATACGCTCAACCTCTCCACCAAAATCGGCGTGGCCTGGTGTGTCTACAATGTTTAAACGTTGTTCATTCCACATCAAGGACGTACACTTCGCAAGAATCGTAATCCCACGTTCTTTTTCCAAATCATTTGAATCCATGACGCGTTCAGCAACTTGTTGATTATCTCTAAAAGTGCCGCTTTGTTTAAGCAAAGTATCCACAAGTGTTGTCTTCCCATGGTCAACGTGGGCAATGATAGCAAGATTACGTATTTGAGTCATTATGACATTTTCCTTTATGTAATGATTTTTAAATTTGATTTCTGACAGATTATACATGATTCCAAGATTTTTTGCAAGTGTTTATCTGTTGTTTTGCCTTGAAATAATTTAGTGGATTTTATTATTATATATTGACTTTTTAAAAAAATATGGATATCTAGTGTGTAATGAAAATTAAAAAAGGTAAAATATAAAAAAATGAATATAAAGCTTAAATTAGTTCTATCTGCAATCATTGCTCTTTCGTCTGGAAGTTTGGCATTGGGGAGTTCTGAAGACCCTTCAGGGATTTTTGATAATTCTGGCGTTGCAAAAAAACCTAGGACACAAGAGGAAGGTGGCTTTAGAAAAAAGGGCGATACTTCATTAGCAACTTCACAATACACATTAGAGACAACATTGGTTCAAGCTCTTGTTAAAGGCAATTCGGATTCGGATTTTTTAGAATTGATAAAAAGTGGAAAGGTTAAAGATATTGAGAAGTTGATAGAAAAAGACCCATCTTTGGTGAATACTGAATATCGTACCTTGTTGCCTTTGACCGTTGCTGTTTTTTATGGGGATTTGAAGGTTGTGCGTTTATTGCTTAGTCAAGGGGCTGATGTTAACGCGTGTACCCATGGAGAGACTCCTATCATGACTGCTGCTTATATGGGAAATGAAGATATGGTGCGTCTTTTAATGGAATATACGCCTGACTTAACGAAGATCTATCCTTATGCTCAATTGACTGCTTGTGGTATAGCCGCTATCAGAGGACATGAGAGTATTGCTCAACTGCTCTTGAATGTCGGTATTGGAAGAACAGCTTCCAGTGGTCCGAAACGTAAGGCTAGAAAATAAGATCAAATTTGATTTTATTGTTGTAAATATACATCATTGCAAAGAATATCAAGAAAGATTTTTATTGACAGGGAAATAGTCAAAGAGTATGTAATAATCATCTTAATAAAGCTTTATGAGTTAATAATTGATTAGAAAAGGAAAATATAATGAAAAATTTTTATGGAATAATTTTATCGGCAGCAATTTTAATGGTTTTTTCTGGTTGTTCACGCGATCTTTCAAATTCAACATACACAAGTGACGCAACACTTAGTTTGACCCTTGAAGGAGAAGTCGTTTCTATTCGCAAGGTGACGATTAAAGAAAATGATAAACTCTCAGGAAATACCGGAGGTATTATTGCTGGCGGTGTTATGGGGGGAGTATTGGGCAGTGCAATGGGCAATAACTCTATCGCAACTGTTGGCGGTGCTTTGGCTGGGGCAGCATTGGGCTCTGTTGCTCAAAATGCATTAAGCTCTTCAGAAGGAGCTGAGTATATTATTAAGGTTGATGCATCTAAAATTAAAGATGGTTATTCCCAAGGAAATGCTGCGATGCATAATGTTGTATCCACGGCAAAGACAAGCGGGCTTATTACGGTCGTTCAAGAGAATGATCCTACAATTTCGCAAGGTCAAAAGGTGTTTGTGATTTACTCAGATAAGCGAACACGAATTATTCCTTTTGGACAGGGAAAGAAATAATAAGTTTTATTACTTTTGTTTGCGTTTGAAGCGGTCAACCTGATCTGATGTTTGAAGAATAGATTATATATGATTATAAGCTGAAGAGCTGGATTCTAATATTGCAAAAAAATTGATTCATAAGACTTTGGATGCTATGCAATTTAACAATAATTCAAAAGATATAATAGCCGTAAGATAACTTCCTTACGGCTATTTTTCATTTATTTTCTCGTGAAAATCATATCCATCAAAGGGTCTATCGAATACGAACCCATACTAAATCTGTTTTCTGGTTCTATACCTTCTCCTGATTTATACCAATAACCAGGGTTTTCTATTTCTGCTATGATTGCTTTACGTGCATCATCAAGTGCCTGAAATGCCTCTGTCGAACCACCTTGTTTATCGGGATGAACTTTTAAAGATTGTTTTTTAAAAGCCCCATTTATTTTGATTTTCATATCATCAGGCCTATCGTCTATAGGAGTCTGTTTTACAACAATATACTTCCCTCCAATGTCTACTAGTCTGCTAACTGGCGTCTTAGATTTTTCCTCATCAGGCCTTCCGTCAAGCAAAGAATGATATTTGTTGTTGATATCAGAATTTGATACAGAATAGCCCACTCCAAATGCTTTTAATCTTTTAGCAAGCTCTTGGGATCTTTCATCTAAAGATGAAACATCTGGAAATGTGGGAGGGACATTTGCGTCACTGGCTTTTTCTTTAGCTGGAAGATCTTTTGTTGTTTCAGGGACATCACTTTTTATTGTGGATGCAGTTGGTTGAGTTCTTTTTGAAGTTTTATTTATTTCATCAAACATGAAATTAGAGAAAATTTCTGTATATATAGAAAATCTTTCTGAATCTTCACTACCAATTTCAGTCATATGTTTTTGACGTTTTAATTCTTTATAGCGTTCTTGCAACTTTTCTAAATAAGCTCTTGTATCCTCTTTGTTTGTAGCAGAGAACTCTTTTTTAATTTCTCTTTCAAACTCTTGAGATAGAATTTTAAGATTTTCTTTTCTTTGTTTGTTTTGAGCTTCCTGTTCTGCCTGTTGTTGCTGAAATCTTTCAAATTCTTGTTGAGCTGTCATGATTTCTTGCTTTTTTTGAGTTTTCAGTTCTGCCTGTTGTTGAAACAATTCTTCTTGTCTTTGTTTTTCTAACTCCTTTTCTTGATCTTGTTTGATTGCATGGATGTATCTTTTTGCTCTTGAAAAAGTATCTGCTTCATTGAGATTATCAGAAGTTCTTTGTTTTTCAATGTAAATTTTTTTCTCTTCTTCAAGGGCAGATATATACGCCGCAGTATTACCTTTGATATTTGCAAACTTTTCTTCGATAAAACTTTTAAACGCTTGGAGCTCATTGTTTTTTAAGGCATCAAGTTCTGAGTAATTGATTTCTGTATAGTGTTGAGATTCAATCTGTATTATTTGAGATGCTATCTTCATATAAACATTTTCCAGAATTTGGAGTTTTGAATATTTAGAAGATGTGTTGGATGCAAGAGAGGATTTTTGACTTTCTTCCATTCCTGCTCTTTCAGCTGCAAATTCAACTGTTTCTTGTTCTAGTTGATCTATATGCTGTTTTGATTGTTCAATAGCTTTTAAAATTTCAATTCTTTGTTTTCGTATGGAGAGATATTCTTCTTGTGCTGTGATTGCTTCTTCTTCATCGTCGAGATCATTTGATGACGTGCTTTTTTCTTCAGAAATTCGAGCAACTTCTTTTGCGGACTCCAAACTGTTTTTACATAATTCAAGCTCGCTCAAGAGTTTATGGTGATGAATTTTTGCTTCTTCGAGTATTTTTTCTAAATTGTTTTGTTGCTCTATCAAATCAATCCCGATCTGCCCCCCCCCGATTGACATATCTTGCAATCCAAAAGCACTTGCATAGCAAGATTTATTGGTCAAAACACCGGCAACAATGATTATATTGAAAATTTTTTTCATAACGATGGTTCCTTTGTATAAGATGAATATTCTTCCAATATATACCATATATCCATGAAAAAGTCAAGAAATCTCATTAATTATTAAGACTCCAACCATTCTTCTTCAAGTGTTTTAATTGATGACAATACATCTTGATATTCTTTATTTGCTTTTTGTTGATCTTTTTGCGGAAGAATGTAAAAATCTGGATTTGCGATTTTTTCTTCAATTTGACTTTTTCGCCTTTGCAATTGCTCTAATTTTTTTTCGATATTTACCATATTTTTAGAAGGCTTTTGTTGTTTTATTTTTTCTTCTTTCTCTTGTTTTTGAGGCTTATCTTGTGTTTTTGAGAGAACTTCTTTTTCGTAATCTTCTAGGGTGCCTTCGTAAACAGATATGGTTTTATTCTCAGCAATCCAGATTTGATCAACAACTTTTTCCAAGAATTCTTGATCGTGGCTGATGATGATGACGGCTCCTTCAAAATCCATAAGAGCATCTCCTAAGGCTTCTTTTGTATCCATATCAAGATGGTTTGTAGGTTCGTCTAGAATGATCATATTGGGGTTTAGTGCGCACATAAGAGCAAGATTTAATCTTGCTTTTTCCCCCCCTGAAAGATTTTTAAGTGGAGTGATGGCTTTGTTTGCTTCAAGTCCAAATCTTGCCAATTGATTCCGAAGATCAACAGCTGATGCTTTTGGAATTTTTTCCTCTAATAATTCGACTGCTGTTTTTGAAAGATCCAAAACATCAATTTGATGTTGATAAAAATATCCAACTTTTAAGTGATAAGCGGCTGTTTTTTCTCCATTTTGAAATGGTAAAAGCCCTGCTAAATAATTTGCAAATGTTGTTTTTCCATTTCCATTTTGACCTAATATTGCGATTCTGTCGCCTGGATCAATGCGCATAGAAATGCGTTTTAAGATGGGTTTATCTTCTTCGTAACCAAAAGCGCAATTGTATGTTGAAATCAGAGGAACAGGCAAATGTGTTGGATGGGGAAACGAAATTTCAAAAGATGAGCTATCTAAGGGGACATATACATTTTCAAGTTTGCTCAATGCTTTCACTCTGCTTTGGGCTTGTTTTGCTTTTGATGCTGTTGCGCCAAATCGATTTACGAAGCTTTGCATGTGTTCTCTTCGTTCGTCAATTTTTCTTTGTGCGGCTTGTAGATGAGTCATTTTTTCTGATCTGAGTCTTGAAAATCTGTCATAGTTTCCAGTGTAGAAAAACAATTTTTTATCTTCTAGATGCAGAATATGGTCACACACGTCGTTGAGTAGTGTTTTATCGTGACTGACGAGTAGAATAGTTCCTTGGTAGTTTTTTAAGTGTGATTTTAACCAAACAACGGCCTCTAGATCTAAATGGTTTGTTGGCTCATCAAGAAGCAAAATGCCAGGACGCCCTATTAAAATGCATGCCAACATAACACGCATACGCCATCCTCCTGAAAGTTCTGATAAAGGGACCATCATTGTTTCAGTGGTAAACCCGAGCCCTCTTAAGATTTTCGCCCCTTGGGCTTCGATTTGTCTTTCAAGTTTGAAATCATCATCATCTTCGATTGCTGCTTCTTTGATTAAATAAGCAAGGGGAGATAAGCTAACATCATCAATCTCCTGTTTTACGTATTTTAATTCGCTATCTTTTGTAAAACCAATCTCTCCTGATTCGTATGGAAAGATCCCCTGAAGAGTTTTTAAAAGGGTTGTTTTTCCAGCGCCGTTTCTTCCGACAAAGCCTATTTTTCCACGCTCTGGTAATACGGCAGAAGCGTTTTCTAATAAAACTCTTCCGGCAACACGCAATACCAGGTCTTTAATCTCAATCATTTTTTATTCTCCATTTTAATATTTATAGCTTGCATTTATTGCCATTTTGGTATTTTCTGTTGTTATATGAACTTAACATTAAAGAAAAAATATGACTCAAAAAACACAAGTTCTTCTTCTTACTGGTCTTTCTGGGGCAGGAAAGACATTTTCTCTTAAAAGGCTCGAAGACATCGGATACGAAGTTATCGACAACCCCCCTCTTTTTACGATACTTGATATATTAAATCCAGAACAATTTTTACCAAAACGCATTGTTATTGGAATTGACACCCGTACGAGGGACTTTGAGGGAGAAAAAATCTCGCAAATAATAGAAGAATTAAAATCAAGACCTAACTTTGATTTTAAGGTTGTATTTTTAGATTGTGATGATCATGTCCTGTATCACAGATACGCTGAAAGTAGAAGACCGCATCCATTGCTTGAAAACGTACCAATTATGGAGGCAATCACTCAAGAGCGAGTCTTATTGAGCCCTTTAAAGAGAGAGAGCGATTCTATTATCGATACATCTGGCCTTAAAGCGCCTGAATTCACAAGACTTTTGATGCATCATTTTGGCGAAGAAGGAAATTTAGATTTTCATGTGCATTTAACATCTTTTGGTTTTAGATATGGAATTCCGCGTAATGCGGAATTTATATTTGATGTCAGGTTTCTTTCAAATCCTTACTATGAAGAAGAACTGCGCCCTATGAATGGTCAACATGATCTTATTCAAGAGTATATCCGTCAAGATCCTTTGTATGAGCCTTTTATGCGTCATACGTTAGAAATATTTAAAATTTTACTTCCAAGATATAGACAAGATTTGAGAAAAAGTGTATCAATTGGTATTGGGTGCACAGGAGGTCAGCATCGTTCTGTTTTTATTACGCAAGAATTGTTTATGTTTTTTAAGAAAGAAAATATAAAAGTTGAAGTTCATCACAGAGATTTAGAGAGTAAGGAGAAGTAAGCTAATGATAGGTGTCATTGTTGTCGCGCATGGAAATTTGGCTCAAGAGTTTTCTCATGTCGTTCAAAAAATCATGGGTCCCCAAGAAAATTTGCACACTTTAAGTATTGATGGGGAAGAACTGTTTCCTCAAGCAACGCAAACGCTTAAAGATTTGGCCTGTCAGTGCGATACGGGAGATGGTGTTTTAATTTTAACAGATCTTTTTGGGGGAACTCCTTCTAATCTTGCCCTTTCAGTTTTGGGGCTGGCTAATATTGAGGTTTTGGCAGGGGTGAATATGCCAATGCTTATTAAGGCACTGTCTTTAAGAAATGATACGCCATTAAATAAACTCGTTCATTTAGCCCAAGATGCAGGAAAGAAATATATACAAATTGCAAACGATGTTTTACAAACACCTTAAGGTTGAAGCCCCAGGAGGACTTCATACAAGGCCTTGTGCGGCACTTTCAAAACTGGCTAAGGATTATAAAGTTTCGTGTTTTTTAGTTTATAAAGATCAAAAAGTTAACGTCAGTTCCATTTTGGATATGTTGTGTTTATGTGTGCAGCAAGGGGACGAAATTTCTCTTGAAGTTGATGGGGAGAATGCGGATATGTTTATTCAGGATGTGCTTTTAGTAATTCAGTAAGCAAGTCTCCCTTGTTTGATCATAAAGGGAGACTCCACATTTTTATTTTACGCTTTTGGTGTTGTGTCTTGTTTTTTTGGAGCGGCGGCTTCTTTCTTAACAGTAGAAGCTGTTTTTACAGTTGCTTTCGCGGGAGGAGATTTCGGAGCCTTTGGGGCATCTTTTTTTGGAAAAATTTGCGCAATTTCTACACTTGGAACTGAGGTTGTTTCTAATGCTATTTTTGCAAAGTGTTCGTCACATTTTTTTATGCAACCGTTATATTCAGATGTTGTTACGCTTTGATGTTGGTCACAATTTGTTCTGCATGAATTCAAACAGCATCCTGGTCCGGCCTTTCCTGCTATAGCCAAGAGTGATGAACTGATAAAAATTGTTGATATGGCTGATAAAAGATATTTCATTTTACTTCCTCGTCATTTTGTTTTTGTTAATTTAGTAGTCATGTGTTAATTATAAGTCGAAAAATGATATGTTTGTCAATTCATTTGTTAATAAATTTTTTAAAAAGGTTGTAAAAAATGATTCAGGTACATGTGTTTGGAAAAAGCGGAAGGATTGCGAACTTAATTCGTTGTGAAATAAGGTCCGGGACAGATTTCTCACTAGCTTCAGATTTTTCTGACGTTTATATTGATTTTACGCATCAGAGCAAATTTAAGGAGCATTTATCAAAAGCAATTGAAGATAAAAAACCAATTGTCATAGGAACAACCGGGTTAAACGAGGACCAGTTTATATTTATGGAAAAAGCATCTTTGCTAACTAAAGTTTTTTATGCCCCTAATATGAGTTTTGGTATTGAAGTTTTAAGAAGAACAATGACGCTTGCTGCAAAAATGTTAGATTATGATCATGATGTAGAGATTCATGAATTGCATCATAAGTTTAAAAAAGATGCGCCTTCTGGGACCGCAATTTCATTAGCAAAAGAGATTCAAGGATTAAAGTTAAAATGGCATAAAATAAAAAATTATCAAGAAACGCCTGTCAGGGAAGATGGAGATATAGGTGTTTCAGTCAGTAGGGGAGGGGAGGGGTACAATGCCCATACTGTTTCATTTATTTCTCAAGATGGTATGCTGGAGTTAAAATATCACAATTGGGATTCTTCTGCTTATGCAAAAGGCGCCCTAGAATGTGCAAAATTTTTAATGAACATAAAAGATAAAACAGGATTGTATTCGATGAAGGATTTGGTTGTATGATTATTGCAATAGATGGAACAGCAGGAGTCGGTAAGGGGACACTTGGAAGATCTTTGGCTGCGGAGTTGAATCTCTGTTTACTTGATACGGGGCTTTTATATAGAGCAGTTGCATATCAAATGGATCAAAAAAAAATAGACTTGAATGATCATGCTCAGGCTGAATTGATTGCAAAATCTTTAGATTTCCAAGTTTTGGATTGTCCTCATTTGCGATCACCTGAAATATCATTATTAGCATCGAAAGTGAGTTCGTATGAAGGGGTTCGGAATGCTTTAATCGAATTCCAGCGTTTTTTTGCACATAATCCTCAAAAAGGATATTCAGGGTCCATTTTGGATGGCCGTGATATTGGCACTGTCATTTGCCCAGATGCAGATGCTAAATTCTTTTTAACAGCTCATTTGAGTATTCGGGCGCATCGTCGCTATTTAGAGCTTCTTGAAAAAAAAGACACCATAAATTTTGATGATTTGTTGATGCAGATGGAGATGCGAGATCAGCAGGATTCTACTCGAAAAATTGCGCCATTAACTCCTGCGATTGATGCCTGCGTTATTGATACGGGCTCAATATCACGAGAAGAAGTTTTGGAAAGTGCTATCAGTTTTATAAAAGCTAAATGCGTTCATTTGCTTCATCGATGGCCGGCATGATGTCAACTAATGTCCAGATAGGGGTTTGTGCATAAATATTTTTCGAAAATATCCATAGATCACAAACTTGTTGAGTTCCTTGTGCTTGGCCATTTTGTAATAAAGTTTGAGTTGAGGTGAATCTAACAGTAATTTGCGCTAAAGACCCAATTAAAGAGGCGTCGACAATTTGAGCGTGATCAATATGATCTAACTTTAGATTAATACCTGCTTCACGTTCTTTGATCGCTGATCGGAATTTTCTTGTTACGGCTCCATTGAGAAACTCGCTGACGTTAGACATGTCTCCATTGATAAAAGAAGATACGATCATCTTGAATGCAGTTTTTGCATTTTCTATAAAGGATGATATTTCAAAATCTTCGTCTTTAAGGCTGATCATGTTAAGGGTTGAAGATAAATCTGAAACTGAGCTTTGGTGATCATTCTCAATTTTTGTTCCAGGAAAGGCAATAACTTTCGCCTCATGATCCCAATGTTTATTTTTTCGATCATCATCCTCATCATTTTTTGTTCCAAGAATGCTATTGTATCTATAGGCGATTAATCCTGCAATAACTGCAAAGATGAGAATATCTATTGGAAGGCTATTCATTTTTTCTTTCCTTAAATCATAGATCAGAAGTTGGTGGGCCCGGCAGGACTCGAACCCGCGACCAAGCCGTTATGAGCGGCCTGTTCTAACCAGCTGAACTACAGGCCCAACTTCCAGTCATTAACTTTACTGATTATTTTGATTTCGTCAATATTTTTATTATTTTATTTTTATATCAATATCATTAAAAAAGCTTTAACAAGAAATGATCTTTGTTAAATTCTAAGAATTTTTTGAAAGATTTTTGCAGTGATAGGGTATGTAAGACAGATGCATAAGGAGCCATTAAAGCTTACATTACAGCAAAAAAAAGAGTACAGGGTAAAGCGCAGCATAATTAACGAACAAAAAATAACCCAAGAGTAGTAAAAATCTTTAAAGAATAAATAGTTTTTTTTGTTCTTAAGTAGGATATGCATGGAAGTAATAAAAAATGTGTAAAATCCAAGCAGCCCAAAATTTAAGATGTCGTATAAAAATCCAATAATAATAATTGTTATTAGGGGAGTATATTTTGAAAGATAAATAGAAATCTGAAATATAAATAAAAGTAATAAATCTTTTTGAAAAGAGGAGAAATATTTTGAATGAGAAATAAGCGTGATGAGAATTAAAAATAAAAATACTAAAATTTTCAATATAAAATCAAGAGAAATTCTTTCTAAGTTATTTTTCATTTTAAAATCATTACATAATCTAAACGTGAAACATCAACAGCAGGCTTAATCAAAGGGGCATCTTTTTCAAATCCAATAATTTTTCCTATGACCAAGTTTTCTGGATAGATATTCTGAAACTTAGTTGTGTAAACGGTTTGTCCAATTTCAGGAGGGGATTTTATTTCTAGATATTTTAAGATTAGGGTTTCTTGGCTGTAGTGCATCACCATACCTTTTTCTTTTGTAGAGAGGACCTGTGATGGAATTTTTAAAGATTGATCCAGGATGGTTTTGATAGTGCTATATTTTGGCCATACATCGGAAATCTGGCCGACTAAGCCTTTAGGCGCTATGACCACTTGCCCTTCCCTTAGTCCGTCGTCAGAGCCCTTATTTATGGTAATACGCATGGTTGTTTGTGTGGAATGAAGACCGATGACGTTTGCAATGCATGCAGTTGATGTGATGGGCGCTGGACTTTTTAAAATTTCTCTTAAATCCTGAACTTCAATTTGTAACTTGTCATGTTGATTTTTAAGTGCCTCATATCTGTTTTCAAGAGTTTTTAAGTGTACGCGTTCTTCTTGGTTCAGTTTTATATATTGAATTAATGAAATGTTATCTTGAAAAACAGAAATAAAATCTAAAATAGGAAAAATGAAAAGCAATATGGATCTTTTTAAAGAATAAAATAAGGATGTGCTGTAATCTGTCCAAAAGATGATGTTTATCCCTAGAAAAATTTTCAACGAAAGATTGTTCTTTTTTAAAAAATCTAATCTGAATTTCTTTTTTATAAAAGATTGAGAATATGTTCGAAAAAACATTCAATTGTACCCATAGACAAAGTTTGTAAAAATGTGTTATTAATATAGTCTAATCTTGAGAATATAAAAAGAAATAAAATGCAGCGTATATATAAAAAAATTTTGGAATACTCTCAACATCCACAAGCAGTATGGATTTTATCTTTAATTTCTTTCTTAGAAAGTTTTATATCGCCTATACCGCCAGACTTATTAATGATTTTGATAATCGTCGCAAATAGATCGATTTTTTTTAAAGTAGCTATTTGGTGTACAGCGGCTTCGGTTTTTGGAGGCATTGTTGGATACTATATTGGATATGCTTTTTATCAAACAATTGGTATTGAAATCATACATACATATGGGTACGAGCTGCAAGCTCTAAGATTCCAAGAACTTGCACAAGAATGGGGTTTTTGGCTGATTGCATTGAAGTCTTTGACGCCCATTCCTTTTAAGGTTGTTACCATATTGAGCGGACTTGCGTCAATGGATTTTTGGATATTTATTTGTGCTTCTATCATAGGAAGAGGGTCAAGATTTTTAATTTTTGCTTTGTTTACATGGTATTTTGGTGAGATCATGCGTGATTTTGTTTATAAACGTATGGGGTTTGTAATGGGAGGGATGATGGTTGTTATTATATTTGGTTTTTGGTTGATTAAGGTGTTGTTATGATCGAATTTTTGAGTAGATATTATACCTTGGCTATTTTTATGATTTCTGCGGGAGCTCTTTCTTTTGCGTACTATGCTGAGCATGCGTGGGGAATTGAGCCTTGTGTGTTATGTGTTTATCAACGTATTCCCTATTGGTGCTCTTTTTTTCTTAGTGGAGCACGGTTTTTTGGAACCAAAAAATTATTGAATATCTCGCATATTATTCCTCATGATGGTATATCATTAGGCTGGTTTGGGCTTACTTGGATCATTCATTTTTTTAAGAAGAGATATCTGTTGTTGTGTGCGTTTATTTTTATGATGGGAGCTGGAATTTCTTTTTATCACTCAGGAGTAGAAATGAAATTTTTCTCTCCGCCCCTTTCATGCTCAGGAATTAAAAATTTCAAAGGGTTATCAATAAATGATTTAGAAAAAGCTTTAATGGCAAGACCTGCGGTTCGATGCGATCAGGTCGCTTTGCGTATTTTTGGTATTTCAGCGACGCAGTGGAATCTATTGATATTTTTAGGATTGTTTGGCATGTCAGGAGTGTTATGGATAAAAAGACGTTAAACTCTTATATTAGGGTTAATCATGCAGGTGAGTTTGGTGCTGTTCGAATTTATCAAGGGCAAATTGATGCTTTAGGGGAAAACCATCTTATTCAAGAGATGTTGTCGCAAGAAAGAGAACATTTAAGCGCATTTGAGGAAGAAATGCGTTTACGAAAAATAAGCCCCACTGTTTTTTTACCGCTTTGGTCTATGTTGGGGTATAGCCTTGGTTTTATATCAGGAAAGATAGGAAAGTCTGCAGCTATGGCTTGCACTCAGGCTGTGGAGGAAATTATAGATGACCATTATTTACAACAACTAAAAACTCTTGATGATAAAGAGAAAGTATTAAAAGAGAGAATTTCAAAATTTCGTGAAGATGAGATTCATCATAAAGAGATAGCTCTTGAGCAAGGGGCAAAAGATGCTCCAGTGTATACTTTGTTTGCTGCCGGAATCAGGGCTTTCACGTTGGCGGCTATTTTCGTTTCTAAAAAAATATAATTAAGGTATGGGAGCCTGCGTTTCTGCGGGCGGAGTCGGAGCTGGAGCAAGTACGGATGCTGCTGCCTCGGCAGATATGGCAGGGGGAGGAACCCCGGTCGTTGGAGTGGCTTCTGGAGTAGCCTGCGGCGCAAGGCTCGTTTGTGCAGCTTTAATTTGTTGTACAACTGTGCGTAAAGATCCTATCTTTTGAGTTTGATCAGGCCCTCCATTTGTCCCTTGAGAAATAAGCCCAATTACATATGAAATTTTTGCATCCGCATCGGTGATTAATGTGATGACGTTTTGATCTGTTGTGGGTTTTGTTTTTGGTGTGGGTGAAAGGCCGATTATTTTGACGGCATCCATGGTAGATGTGACAATCATTTCATAAAGAGAGCTTAATCTATTCGGATCTTGTGCAGTTGCTGCTTCTTTTGAGCTTGAAAATGCTTGAGATGCCGGGATTTTTGCTTTTGCGGTGACGTCAACAGGATATCCAAGAGCAATTGCTTTTGCTACAGTGATTTGTGCTTTTGAGGCCATAATACACGACATGCCGCGTAATTTTCCAAGTCTATCTGGAGCCTCCCAAGCATCAACTCCGCTTTGCAATAAAAGGTATGCGGCCATTAAAGGGGTGGTGTCTTCAGCAAGCCCTGCAACTGTTGCAGAGGACGCGGATGGTTCTGTTGAGGCTAAGGCCCCGCTTCTATCTTCTTTTTTTGCAAATTGAGTATTTGGAAGTGCTCCACTTGTTTCGAGCGTTTTTACATACCCACCAAAAGAATTCATATTGTTAATGTCGTATTTACTTTCTGCTAAAGCAAGAGCAATACCTTGAGGATCTTTTGTAGACAGATTCCAAGCCTTGTATCCTACGGTGTAAGCAGTTGGGTTCCAATTAGGGTAGGCTGTTAAAGCTTCTTGCCATGGTGGGTATTGATCAATAGCATCTCTCCATGCTGGATATAAAGATTTTAACTTTATGTCCGCTCCTGTGACTGGCGCACTGTTTCTCATTCTTTCTAAGCGTGCTTTTGCATCTAAAGAGACTTCTTCATCTAGCCAAGGGTTTGTTGGGTTTTCCATGATTTGTTGATATGTTTTGTTGTTAAGGGGGACTTGAGGTGCCGGTGGCGCGATGGGCTTTGCGAGAATAGAAGGAGCCACCGAATCTACCTTCTTAATTGGGTCTGCAGGTTTTATTTCTTCAGCTTTCGCGGGTTCTACAGTTTTGACCGGCTCAGCAGGTTCTGGTGTTGCGGGCTCAGCAGGGGGTGTTGGAGCGGCTTCACTTTTCTCGGGTTCTTCAGATTTATCTGTTGCTTCAAAAGGAGGTGTCGTGGATGATGATACTCGAGCTCGAGCTCGAGCTGGAGCTGGAGCTGGAGCTGGAGCTGGAGCTGGAGCTGGAGCTGGAGCTGGAGAGTCTTCATCCTCATCATCACTTGTTTTTTCTTGTTCAAAAGGAGGGACAGAGTTAGCTGTGTTTTTTGCAGCAGCATCGGCCCCAGCAGCAGAAGCGGCCGCTCCTGCTGAATAAAGAACTGCTGAATAAGAGAAGAATCCGATAAGAATGTATAATATCGTTTTATTTGCCATGATGATAACTTGATGAATAGGGTTTCGTATAGGTTATTTCACTCCATTGTTCTATATCAAAGCGAATAATGCCGAACGATCCAGGAGAAAATAATGGTTTATTTCTAGTGTAATTTCCAAAAAGATCGCTAATCCCAGGGTTGTGTCCAATCAATAATAATGTTTGTGTATTTGTGGGGAAATCAATAATAATATCCTCCAAAATAGGAGCTCTTGCTCCATAAATTTTCTCAATAGAGTTTTTTTTAGAATAAGGGAAAATTGAAGATATAATTTCCATGGTTTCTGAAGTTCTTTTTGATGGAGAATACGCAATACTATCAATAGTAGGCGAAATCGTTTGTAATTTATTGGCCTGTAATCTGATGAATGATAATCCAGAAAAAGTCAAAGGACGATCAAAATCAACGAATCCTTCGCCAAATTCTACTGGTTTTCCATGTCGCATGATGATTAACGTTTTCATTAACAGCCCATATTTACAATAATAACATCAATTTTATCTTATACTATCACATTATTATCTTAACAAATCTTTTAATTTTTTGTAATCACTAAATTTATGAATGATTTATTTTTAATTTGCTCTCATCAGGACAGCGTAAATATTCAATTTATATTGAAATTTGCTCAAATTTGCAATTGTTTTTAACTCAAAGCTAATTAATTTATGTTTTGATAACAGCATAAAATATCAGAAGGAGTATGTATTATGAGGACATTCAAAAATCATTCTATCTGGTTCTGTGTGGTGGCCTTTATAGCCACTTTTTTTATGCAATCAAGATTTTTCGCATCAGATGAATTTTTTCACCAAGAACCCAAGATTTATGATCAAGGAACGGCGCGTATTCTAACTCTTGATGGAGGTGGAATGAAAGTTATATTTACAGCCTGCATTTTGGTAGCTCTTGAGAAGAAAACAAAAAAACGTATAAGCGAGATGTTTCATTTGATTGTTGGGACATCAGCAGGGGGAATCGTTTCAACTTTTTTGACACATCCTGATGAAAATAACCCTTCTTATCCAAAATATACCGCTGAAGATCTTTTATCAATGTTGATTCAAAAATCAGGCCGCGTATTTACTTATAATCCTTGGTCGTTTTATGGATTCGTGAGACCAAAATATCAGATCAATGAATTTAAGTCGGTTTTATCGGAATACCTAGGGAGCGGGACAACAAAAAATGTTACAAAACCAAGTGCTGTTTTGGTGTTTGACACACATAAAAAATCAATAGCCGCTTTATCAAGTTGGGAGGAAAATGAGTATTCAAAAGTCGATGTTGTTGCAGCAACCTCTGCCTTCCCTGGGTATTTTTCCCCTGTGGAAATATATTCCTCAATTGATGATTCCAGACGTATTTTTATAGACGGAGGACTTGGAGCATGTGATCCAACTCTTACAACCATGCACCATGCATTCAGACTTTTCCCAAGAGCAAGATGTTTTGATATTGTATCTATTGCTACTGGACAAGCTGATCATGGTCCTATGAATCACAATGATATGAAGGATCTAGGCCTATTTGGATGGTTTCCTCATTTGCCAAAACTTTTATCACTAGGGCATATGAGAGCAGAAGAACATTTTTTAAGTCAATCATACCAAGAATTTAGAAATGGAAGTAAATACACAAGGCTTAATACGGTTCTTGATGGAAAACATGATTCTATAGACAATACATCTTCCGAAAATATGCTTGGATTAATCGATTCAGCTATTTATTACTTGAGTCAAAATAATCATATCATAGAAGAATTGGCTTTGAGGCTAAAATTACCTATGGACGATGTTGACTTTACTCCGTAATACAACTATTCTTCTTGATGTTTTCTATAATATATAGATGCAATGACACCAAGCAATAACACGCTAAGTATGATCAAGCATGACACCAAAGAAGAGATGTGATAAATGGGATTGATGAACATTTTAATTCCAACGAAGATGGTGATGATTCCAATAGCAAAACGGATAAGGGGTAATTTATTGGATGTATTTTTTAATACAAAAAATAAAGATCTCAATCCTAAAATTGCAAAAATATTAGACGTGTAGGCAATAAATTTATCTTCTGTGATCGCGATTACAGCAGGAATAGAATCGATTGCAAAAATAAGATCCGCCCACATAACAAGAAGAATTGCAGCCCCAAATGGTTTAAGTTTCAATTTTGGGCTTAGTTTAAAAGTTTGAGCGCTCTCATGATAGAACATTTTAATTCCCATATAAATAAGCATGATACCAAAGATATAAAATACCCATGAAAAGTGGCGAACAAGCTCAATACCAGCCCAGATAAACAGACCTCTCATAATAATTGCGCCTAAAATTCCATAAAGGAGGACGGATCTTTCTTTTGCGTGGGTGAGTTTTGATCCGCTTAAGATAATTATAAACACAAATAAATTATCAATACTTAGGGATTTTTCGATCATATATGCTGTAAGGAATTGAATTCCAAGTTCTTCACCTTGTTGATAGTATACAATCCCTCCAAAAACAATACTGATAAACACCCAAAATGCACTCCAAAGTAAAGGTTCTTTGATGGAGGTTTTGTTTTCTTTGGTCATGGCAAATTTAAGATCGATTATTAACGCTAAAATTATTATTGCAATAAACAGATAAATCATTTGATACCTCTTTTCATAATGTTTTCAAAGGCCTTATTTTCAAGCCACATTGGGTTTTTTATTTTGGTTAACGCTTCTAGGTGTAAACGTTTTTCTTCTTCACATATATTGAAATAACGTTTTGGCCTGTGAGATTGATCTTGGTATTCAATAGCTTCACTTTCTGTGCTTAAAAATGAGAATGTTTTCTGCCGGCCTCCACAAAGTTCCATATATACTTTTGCCAGGAGGTCGCAATCAACCAAAGCTCCGTGTAGAGTTCTTGCAGATGTGTCAATTTCAAATTTTGCACACAGTGCATCTAAATTATATTTTGCGCTGGTGACTTTTTTTCTGGCCAATTTTAATGTATCAATAACCCGATTTTCTAAAATTAAAGGTCTTTTTATTTTTCTCAGTTCCATATTCAAAAAGCCAATATCAAAATTTGCATTGTGAATCACAAGCGTGTCTTCTCCAATAAAGCTTAAGAAATCATCTGCGATTTTATCGAATGTCGGAAAATCTCGTAAAAACTCTGTTGTAATACCAGATACTTTTGTTGCTTCAGGGTTTACTGAGCGTAATGGATTAATATATTGTTGATAAGTTTTTCCTGTGGGAACCCGATCAAACAGCTCTAAGCAACCGATTTCGACAATTCTATCTCCCTGATCCCAAGAAAGTCCTGTTGTTTCTGTATCAAGAACAATCTCACGCATTGACCGCTCCTTTGTTTCTTGAAATTTTCCGAACCCAGGCATTCCAGTCTCGTTTTCCAAGGTCTTTTTCGAAAGAGAGAAGATCCCTAACTGCTTTCTCGCATATTTCGTGTGAGGGCATGATGAATTCTTGGTTGCTTGCTAAAATCATGAGTTGTGTTTTGCATGCAAGTTCAAGGTGATATGCGTAAAAAAGTGCCTCATGAATGGTTTCCCCACAGGCGATCATGCCGTGATTTCTCATCAGCATAACACGCTTATCTCCTAAATCTCTGACGAGTTTACCGCCTTGGATGTCATAATCAAGAGCCAAGGAATCATATTCATGATATGCGATTTTTTGGTAAAAATGAAGTGCCCATTGACTAATAGGTAAAAGACCTTCTTTTAGGGCAGAGACAGCAACTGTTGCTGGCGTATGTAAGTGAAAGACAGCATTGATTTCTGGGCGGTTTTGATAAATGTTCCCATGAATGATATACCCTGTTTGATTGTATTGGTATTCTTCACCTTTGATAATTTCGCCTTTCAAAGAAACTGTGAGCAAATTTTTCTCTGTGACCTCTTCAAAAAATAAGCCAAAAGGGTAAATATGGTAGTATTGCTCTTTATTCGATCTTGCTGATAAATGTGTATAAGTTGAATCATCCATCTTAAGATGGGCTAAAATTTGATAAGCAAGTGCTAAATCATTCATCGCTGTCATAAGTATATTTTCATTCATTCTTAAATACTATGCTAAAATGTGAAAGTATGTCAAATAATCAGTTCTTTTTATTCTAAATTAATATGAAATTACGGATTGTCAATGAAAAGAATCGCATCAGAAACAGGTAGGCAGGTGCATTCATTCACAATTTTTCCTTCTATGAATAATGTTGACGAGCTTCCCCCATCAAGGTTCATTGCTTTTTCACAACCAAGTTCAAGCATGAGGTCAGCAAGCTCGCTTAAGGTTAATCCTGTAGCTTTTGATGATGTTATTTCCTTGTTAATAAGGACACTAAGCTCTTTAATGGTCGGATTTTCAAGTTTATTCTTTGAGATTATTTCATTAACTTCTCCGAGGGTGATATTTTTGAAATCTTTGGATTTGGAATGCTCCGCTATCACTAAAACAATCTCTTTATTAGGTTTAATTCCAATTGCAGTTCTTGCGTGTGGGGATAAATAAAAATGACTCGTTCCATCAAGAAGTTTTTTTTGTGAATTTTCAATAAGCATAGGTATCCCCATAATCATTGATAACTTTTTCCTTGAAAAAATGGAATCTGGTAGGAATTTGATTTGAGATAGATCGGGTAAATTTTGTTCTGTTGGTATTGATAAGACAAAGCCATCGATGGGGATGGTGTTATTCCCATTCATGATTATCTTTAGATTGTTGCCTTCAAAAATGATTTCTTTGCGGCCAAGAATGGGGGTTAAAGTTGTTTTCCCCCAAAAATGAGAATATAGAACAGAATCATTGCTCAAGCATGGACGGTTTACTTTGTTAATTCTTACAGGAGCTTGAATTCTGGGGTTAAATTGTTCGATAGATAAACCATTTTCATCTTGGATCAAACAAGTCTGCATGGCAAACTTTAGTCCCAGAATTTTTCCATCCAATACCATAGTTCCGCTGTTGATGCCATCCTCGTCTTTGCCGCTTTCAAAAAATCCTCCATTAATAGCAATTTGGGCATTTGTTCTTTTTGCCATATTTTCAACAGTTTCTTTTCCAAATACTTGATCATGGGATTTAATAAGTGTGGCTCGATATCTTTCAGGGTTAAGTGTGACGATATGAATTATGTGATTATTGTCTTTTTTGCATTCATATTTATAGTTTTGAGCCAAACAAGAGGCAAACCAGAAAAGAATAATGAAAATGATTTTCATTTATCTATCCTTTTGCTTGCTTCCAAAATTGCATTAAAATATCAAAATGTTCCCCTTTAAGAGTCTCATACCCTTGTGCTTGGGAAAGCTCTTTGACTTTTAGGAGCCTTTTTTCAAATTTTGAGATCGTAAGGTTTAATATTTCCTCTTGATCGAAATTTAAAAATACGCACAAAGACAATGTGGCGTGAAGAAGATCCCCGATTTCTTCTTTTATGCGGTCGGATGTTTCATCTTTTATAGCAGATCTTACTTCGGTTACTTCGCTTGTTATCTGGTCCAAAATAATGTCAGCATTTGGCCAAGAGAATCCAAAATCATTGGCGTTGTCTTCGGCATTTTTTAGTCTTTCAAATATATTCATTCAGATTTACTTTACCTTGATGTGTTGTAGGAATACCTCTTTTGAGTCTAGGGGAATGTTTGGCATTACGTCACCTTCTAGTCCTAACGGGCCTGATTTTTTATTATTTATCACAACTTCGATTCCTGCCGCATTCCCTATGGTGAGTATTGTATTTTCTTGGAAAAACAACTCAAATTCTTCCCCGGCAGCAAGCATTTTATCAAAAATCAGACCTTTTTCTTTATGTTTAATCTCAATCCAACACTTGCTGAGTGTTTTAAGTTTTACTGGTGTTTTTTGTAAAGAAGGGGACGATTGCTTGAGATCGGGCATGACAAGATCTGCTTCATATACGGGTAGTGTTGTTTCTTTTGTTGAAAATCCTATAGAAACTAAAAACAAAGTGACGATAGAAATGTAAACAATTTTTTTGGTTGGAAACATTTGCGCGGGCAAAATTTGAGGAAAGACTAGATTTTGCTCTTCTGGATCAAGATTTTGCTTAAGTTTTTCGATTAAATCTTCAGGGTTTAGATTTAAATACAAAGCATAACTTTTTAGGAAGCCAATTGTAAATGCGTGGCCTGGGAGAGTGCTATAGTCATCTTTTTCAATAGCTTCTAAGAATTTGGATTGTATGCGTAATTTTTTTGAAATTTCATCAACACTTTTGCCCATAGAGCAACGTTTTTGATGTAATATTTCTCCTAGCGTGCTAGGGCTTTTTAGTGTTTGCATTTTTATCTATACCCATATATCAAATTAATAGACTTTTTCTAAACAAACTGTATCATAAATTTAGGAATTGTTAACCTTTTTTTTGTTAGAATATTAATAATGATGCGTGAGGGGTGATTGAAGTTATGGAAGAAAAAAAAGCGACGATAGCGACGCTAACGATTAATGGAAAGTCTTGGGATCTTCCGATTTTAGAAAGTAATTGCGGCCCTGGCGTTCTTGACGTCAGAAAGCTTTATGATCAAACGGGACTTTTTACTTACGATCCAGGGTTCACGTCTACTGCTAGTTGTGAATCTAGAATTACATTTATTGATGGAGAAGCTGGAGTTTTATTGTATCGAGGGTATCCAATCCAAGAACTTGCTCAAAATTGCACCTTTCTTGAGGTGTCGCATCTTTTATTGTATGGGGAGCTTCCAAAGGCAGATGAAAAAGAAATGTTTGACCTTAGAATTACCTCTCATTCATTGGTGCATGAACAACTGATTAAATTCTATCAAGGGTTTCGTAGAGATGCGCACCCTATGGCAATTATGGTCGGAGTTGTTGGGGCGCTGTCTGCTTTTTATCACGATAGTTTGGATATCCGAGATGAAAAGCAGCGTGACCTAGCATCGTATAGACTTATTGCAAAGATGCCAAATATTGCAGCTATGGCTTATACATATTCAATGGGGCGACCACATACTTATCCAAAAAATGAATTAGGGTATGTTGAGAATTTTTTAAATATGATGTTCTCACTCCCGAGTGAGCCATATGTTGTGAATCCCATTTGTGCAAAGGCTTTGGAAAAGATTATGATTTTGCATGCCGATCATGAACAAAATGCATCAACCTCTACAGTTCGATTATCAGGTTCTAGCGGCGCTAATCCTTTTGCTTGTATTTCCTCTGGGATTGCGGCTCTTTGGGGGCCAGCTCATGGTGGAGCTAATGAAGAAGTTTTAAGAATGCTTCAAGAAATTGGAACAAAAGATAAAATACCTGAATTCTTAAAAAGATCTCGTGATAAAAATGATACATTTCGTTTGATGGGATTTGGGCATCGCGTTTATAAAAATTACGACCCAAGAGCAGCTATTATGCGTAAACTATGTCATGATGTTTTGGATGAGCTGGGAATTAAAGATGATCCTTTGTTAGAGCTTGCAATTGAGCTTGAAAGAATAGCGTTAGAGGATGAATATTTCATTGAGCGCAAACTTTATCCTAATGTTGATTTTTATTCTGGGATTGTTCTTCGCGCAATGGGAATTCCAACATCAATGTTCACAGTATTGTTTGCCGTTTCAAGAACGGTTGGGTGGCTTGCTCAATGGAAGGAAATGATGGAAGATCCAAAACAGAAAATTGGGAGGCCGAGACAGCTTTATTTGGGTGATGTGGTCAGATCATTTATCCCTATTGAAAAACGTTAACTCTGGATGTTTTTGAACAAATATGATACATTGTTTTTTTAAATTTACGATCAAGTGAAGAATAAGCATATGTTAAAATTTATTTATCAAGCAGCAAAGCCTTTTCGTCTATATATCTTAGGTGTTTTCATCATTGGTGCTTTATGGGCTATTGAAAGCGCATTGCGTCCTTATCTTGTTAAATTAATTTTGGACACATTGAGTCTTGGATATAACCAGGAAGTTTTAGAGCATGCTGTTTTTTTTGTTTATATTTTACTTGGATGGACGGTGTTTGTTGTTTTATCTTATCGATTGTATGATTACTGTATTTTAAAAATTGGCCCCAGTATTAAGCAGGAAATAACTCTAAAGCTAACTCAGCATGTAATAGGGCACGATCATTCATTTTTTCAAGATAATTTTTCTGGAAGTTTGATGAATAAAATTAACGATGTTGCTCTTGGTGTGCGTGAGTTAATTGTGATTTTTGCAGATAAGCTTTTTAGCCGTATTTTGATGCTCTGTGTTGTAATTGGAACGCTGTATTATGTTGACTTTAAATTTGGTTTAATTTCAAGCGTTTGGGCTTTAAGTTTGCTTTTGGTGGCATTTTTATGTGGCAAAAAAGGAAAACATCTTTCTGACGTTGCATCTGAAAAAGGCACCATATTAACTGGAAAAGTCGTGGATGTATTTTCTAATATTATGTCCGTTCGTTTGTTTTCAGGTAAAAATAAAGAGATTAAAAATATTCAAAACTGGACACAGGATCGTCTTATTCATGAACAGAAATTAGAATGGTTTTTTCTGAAAATATGGGCATTTCAGGGAATATCTTTTTTGGTTGTTGAGGCTCTTTGTTTGTACGTTTTGATTCAAGGTTGGAAACAAGGCTATACGAGTGTGGGTGATTTTGCTTTAATATTAGGGCTCAATGGGGCGATTATTGAAAATATGTGGACATTTTCAAAAGATGTTGCAGACTTTGTAGAGCATTTAGGGAAAGCAACTCAAGGGCTCCGCGTGATTACTCAATCACATAAAATTCAAGATATACTTATTCCTCAAGACTTCAAAATGCCTAAAGGGGATATTCAGTTTTGTGATGTTGTTTTTGGTTATAAGAAACTATCTCCGCTTTTTGATGGACTTAATGTTAAGATCGGTCAAGGTGAAAAAGTTGGATTGGTTGGGTATTCAGGAAGCGGGAAGTCTACTTTTGTGAATTTAATTTTAAGGCTTTTTGACATTGAGTCCGGAACAATTATGATTGATCATCACGATATTAAAAATATTTCTCAAGAATCGCTTCGCCAATCTATTTCATTGATTCCTCAAGACCCCGCGCTCTTTCACAGAACGGTGATTGAAAATATTTGGTATGCAAGACCTGATGCGTCTTTGGAAGAAGTCATCAGCGCCTCAAAGCTTGCACATGCTCATGAATTCATCGAGCAGATGGAGAATGGATATGACACACGTGTTGGTGAGAGAGGGACAAAGCTTTCAGGGGGACAACGTCAAAGAATTGCAATTGCTAGAGCGATTTTAAAAAAGGCCCCCATTCTATTGCTCGATGAGGCCACCTCAGCGCTGGATTCTTTGACTGAACAATCAATTCAGGAAAGTTTGAGAGGTCTTATGGAAATGAGCACAACTCTGGTTATTGCTCATAGACTTTCAACGATTTTGGATATGGATAGAATTATTGTTTTTGATCAAGGGCGTATTGTGCAAGACGGATCTCATGAGGATTTGTTTCATCAAGAGGGGCTATATAAGAAAATGTGGTCTGCGCAGATTGGCGGATTTTTGCCGGATCAGTTATACAAAAAGGGTTGAATTTATGTTATTACTTCATGTTAAAGATGTATCTAAAGTTTTGGTTGAGAAGCATGTAGAATGGGTTTCTTTTTTTATGGAAGAAGGTCAAGTGACTATTTATGCTGGGCATGAGCCGATAATGGGACGAGTCTTTCAAGGGTTTTTGAAGTACAAACTAGGAAAGGATATAAAATCTATTGAGATTTTAGAAGGGTTTGTGCACGTGACAAATGAGAAAGTAGTTATTTTAATTTAATATCAGAGGAGTAAAAAAAATGTTAAATATATCAGATACAGCGCCAGATTTTAGAGTTTTGTGTGATGATGGATCCCAGGTTTCATTGTCAGATTTTAAAGGGAAGAAGATTGTTCTTTATTTTTATCCAAAAGATGACACTCCTGGATGCACAATAGAGTCTTGTGATTTTAGAGACTCATTTTTAGATATTCAAGAGAAGGGAGTGATTGTTTTAGGTGTTTCGCGCGATGATGTAAAAAGTCATGTGAAATTTAAGAAAAAATATGATCTGAATTTTTCTTTGTTGTCTGATACGGATGAAATAATCTGTAGTCTTTACGGCGTAATGATTGAAAAAAATATGTATGGCAAAAAAGTCAGAGGAATTGAAAGATCAACGTTTTTGATCAATGAAGAAGGAAAAATAGCATACATATGGAGGCCTGTAAAAGTTGAGGGTCATGTAAATGACGTATTGGGTCAAATAGCTTTGATGTAAAATGGTGGGTGTAACAGGGATTGAACCTGTGACCCCTACGATGTCAACGTAGTGCTCTCCCGCTGAGCTATACACCCATTTTGGTGGAGCCAAGGAGGATCGAACTCCTGACCTCTACAGTGCCACTGTAGCGCTCTCCCAGCTGAGCTATGGCCCCAATACAAAACACTATAGACAAAGTTGATGTGTTTTTCAAATGTTAATTTTATTTTTGTGCAATTTTTTGACCTAAAACGCGTGCCTTTCCAATCACGACATCTGGAGCGTCAGGAGAATAGGCCTCGTATTGGCAGGTAATTATCATTTTTGATTTGTCTCTGGGGTCTGATTTATCTTTAAGTCTTACACCCTCTTTAAGCATGAATTTTTGTTTTTTAAGTGAAGGGCTCATTTTGATCTTATATCTTTTCCCTTTAGATTTTATAATTGTCCCCTTAAGGCCAATAACGTGCTGGACATTTTTTGCAAGAAAGCATTTTTTCCCAGTCCCTGAAGAGGTGTTTGTGTTTGATGGTGTTTGTTCTGCACAGCTTGATAAAATTAATAAAGTGATTAAAAGTATATTTTTCATAAAAGCCTCTTATTTTGGGTGGAATATTCGAGTTACTGTGATTTTCCCAACATTTTCTTTCAATTGATTGTTTTTTGTTGCCATATATGTGCATGTAACTTTATGGGCGCCATCAGGGAGTACAGTTTCAACTCTCTCACCTCCTGATATAATGACCGATAACGGCTTGTCCTGTTCTATTTTATTTTCTTTTAGGCGAGACTGATCAATCAGGTACTCTTTTTTATTAAAATTCAAAGTTGTCTCGCCTAATAATAAACTTTGTATAATTTTATCGGGGCGAAAACATGTTCTGTGTACTCTTGTTACAATGATAGCCGCATCCATATTTTCAATTGGATAAGTGCATTTTATTTCAATTCTCTTGTTTTCTGGATTTTTAATTTCTGTTCTGATGCCATCTTTTATTTTAATGGGAGTCTTTTCCCTTGTAATTTGTAACTCTGTAGGGATGGACGATTGATCTATGGTATAGTCTTTTTTGTTGTAATGAAGGGTGGCTGTCCCTTTTTGTAAAGACTCCATAATTCTTTGTGTTTCAAAACATGTGCGCTGTGCAAAGGTGCAATTTGATGTATGAAATAACAATATTATAAAACTTATAAAGATTTTCATTTTCATTCTCCCAATATTGCACTATAAATTCCAAGTGAGGGTAAATTATGTCACTTTAATGATGTAAAAGCAAGGAGTTAAATTGATGAAAAAAAGTTTGGTTTTTCCAGGTCAAGGCGTGCAAGCAATTGGAATGGGACAAGAGTTGTATGATACGTTTACTACGGCAAAAGAAGTTTTTCAAGAAATTGATGAGGCGTTAGGGCAAAATTTAAGTCATTTAATGTTTCATGGAGATCATGCGGATTTGACATTAACAGAAAATGCACAACCCGCCATTATGGCTGTTAGTATGGCAGCCTTGAGGGTGCTTGAACGGGATGGCCACGTTGATATATCGCAAAAATTTTCGTGCGCTGCTGGGCATTCTTTGGGAGAGTATTCAGCGTTATGCGCAAGTGGCGTGTTTAATATTTCTCAAACCGCCAAGCTTTTAAAAATAAGAGGTCAGGCGATGCAAAATTCTGTAGCAAGAGGTATAGGCAGTATGGTGGCGTTGTTGGGCGGGTCGATTGAAAGAGCGCAGGAATTGGCCCAGGAATCAGCGCAAGATCAGGTTTGCGTTGTTGCTAATGACAACTCTTCAGAGCAAACGGTTTTAAGCGGACATGTAGATGCTATTGAACGTGCATGTGCAATGATTGCAGATTTTGGATTTAAGCGTGCAATTAAGCTTGATGTAAGCGCTCCCTTCCATTCCCCATTGATGGCTCCTGCTGCATTAGAAATGAGAGAAGCTCTTGATAAAACTGAAAAAAAATCAGGAAAAATTCCTATAATACATAATTTCATAGCGGAGTATGCGGGAGAGTTTAGTGTGAATGATTTGCTTGTCGATCAAATTTGCGGCCGTGTTAGATGGCGTGAAACAATATTAAAAATGGCAGATTTGCAAGTTGAGCAAATGATTGAAATTGGTCAGGGAAAGGTTTTATGCGGTCTTGCAAAAAGAATTTCCCCTCAAATTCAGTCTTTCTCATTGCAAACACCTCAAGATTTTGAAAATCTAATAAATATAATATAAGGAGTATCAAATGTTTAATTTAAGTGGAAAAACAGCATTAATAACTGGAGCAACAGGAGGCATTGGAGAAAGCATTGCACGCACTCTTAAAAGGCAAGGTGCTAACGTTGTTTTGTCTGGAACGCGTGTTGAGGTTCTAGAGGCTTTGCAAAAAGATTTAGGGGAAGGATCTTTTATTGCGCCCTGTTCGTTGAGCGACAAGGCTGAGGTTGATGGACTTATTCCTTATGCGGAAAGTTTGGTAGGACAAATTGATATTTTGGTGAATAATGCAGGAATTACAAAAGATGGTCTTTTGATGAGAATGAAAGATGAGGATATTGAAGAAGTTTTATTGGTGAATCTTGTATCAGCTTTTAAGCTTTCAAGGGCTGCAATCAAGGGCATGATGAAGCGCCGTATAGGAAGAATTATTAACATTTCTTCTATTGTTGGAGTAATGGGTAATCCTGGTCAGACAAACTACGTTGCTTCAAAGGCAGGGCTTATCGGTCTTACCAAATCTTTAGCACAAGAAATAGCAAGCCGTAACATTACGGTTAATGCTATTGCTCCTGGGTTTATAGCAACGCCTATGACAGATAAGCTCAGCGATGAGCTGCGTTTGAAACTTCTAGAAAAGATCCCCTTGGCTCGCCTTGGAACACCAGAAGATATTGCCGCAAGTGTTTTGTTTTTAGCAAGCGATGAGGCATCGTATATTACTGGTCAAACAATGCATGTTAACGGTGGAATGATTATGATTTAGAAAACGAGAAAGTTTAAGAGAGTGGCGATTCTTGGAATAGGTACAGATATTTTAAGTAAAAAGCGTATTGAGAAAACTTATCAAAAGTTTGGAGATAAGTTTTCAAAAAAAATTCTCACTACTTTAGAACATGAAGAATCGCAGAAATCCTCCAAGTTTTTGGAGAGACTAATGAAGTCTTTTGCGGCAAAAGAAGCTTTTTCAAAAGCCTTGGGAACAGGAATTGGTGAGAGTTTTAAATTTCACGATATCTCTGTTGTCAGAGATGAATTAGGGAAGCCTTCTTTTGTTTTTCATAAAAACTTTGATTTTTTATCTCATTTGACTTTCTCAGATGAGGGGGATAGTGTTATTGCTTTTGTTGTGATTGAAAAGATTTAAATATCAAGTTCTAGAGCTTTGAACGCATTTTCTTGAATGAAGTTGAAGCGAAGCTCTGGTTTTTTACCCATTAAAGCCTCCACCAAGTCGATAACCTCAACTTCTTTTTCTGGCATCATAACGCGCAAAAGAACTCTGTTTTTAGGGGACATAGTTGTTTCTTTGAGCTGGGCAGGCGGCATTTCTCCAAGACCTTTAAACCTGCTGATATCTACATGAGAGTTTTGTTTAAATTGAGTCTTGAGTAACTGTTCTTTGTGCTCATCATCTTTTGCATACATAGATTTTTGACCTTGTGACAATCGATACAATGGGGGCTGCGCCAAATAAACGTGCCCTTGACGAATAAGTTCAGGCATTTCTTTGTAAAAGAAGGTAATAAGCAGTGATGCGATATGAGCTCCATCTACATCGGCATCTGTCATAATTATAACGCGTTCATATCTGAGTTTTTTAATATCAAAAGTTCTTCCAGATCCACATCCTAAGGCCAGCGTTAAATCGGAGAGCTCTTGATTTCCTTGTAATTTTTCAATTGTTGCGCTAACCACATTTAAGATTTTTCCTCGCAACGGAAGAATAGCTTGATTTTTACGATCTCTTGCTTGTTTTGCGGATCCTCCAGCTGAGTCTCCTTCAACTAAGAATATTTCTGTGTTTTGGGCCTTATCAAAAGAACAATCTGCTAGTTTCCCGGGCAGTCTTAATCTTTTTGTGGGGGTGGCACGCTGCATTTCTTTGTCTTGGCGTTTACGAAGCCGCTCTTCCATACTTGTAAACCAGTATTCAATAATATGTGTGCTTTCCTCTTTGTGTCGAATGAGCCAATGCTCGAATTGATCTTTGATAACTCCTTCTACCAAGCGTGAAGCGTCTGCAGATACTAATTTTTCTTTCGTTTGTCCTTGGAATTGAGGCTGTTTGATAAAAACAGAAAGAAGAAAGCAACTGCGTGTAAAAATATCTTCAGATGTTAATTGTGTTATGCGTTTATTGTTAACCCTATCCCCAAAAGCTTTAACGGCTTTTAAGATTCCACTACGAAACCCAGTCTCATGTGTTCCTCCTAGAATTGTTGGAATTGTGTTGCAATAAGTTTGATGAAAGCCATTATCTGCCTCAATCCAGTTAATAATCCACTCGATTCTTCCTTGGTTATCTGAAAAATGAGCATTCCCTTCAAACGCTTTTTCCAAAAGAATATCTTGATTTTCAAGTTCTTTTGATAAAAAGTCATTTAAGCCATTTGGAAATTTAATAGTCTCTTTTCTGGCGATAGAGTCTGTTTTTTCTTCGCAGCTCCATAGAATTTCTATTCCCTTAAACAAGAATGCTTTTGCTTTGACGAAATCATAAATTATTTTGGGCTTGAAATGAATATTTTCACCAAAAATTTCATCGTCAGCTTCAAAAGAAATTGTTGTGCCTTGTGAAAAAAAAGAAGTCGAGAATTCTTTTTCTTCGAGCTTTGTTTGGGGGGTCCCTTTAGAGTAAGATTGATGCCAAAGTTTCCCTTGTCGTCTTACTTCGACATTTAAAGTTTTGGATAAAGCATTAACAACTGAAAGCCCTACACCATGTAGACCGCCGGCTGTTTGATAAACGTCATCTTTAAATTTTCCGCCAGAATGCAGAGTGGTCAAGATGACCTCTAGAGCTGATTTATCAGGAAATTTTGGATGTGGGTCAACAGGGATCCCTCGACCATTATCAGAAATTATGATTTTTAAAGAAGAAACATGGATGGCAATTTTCGTGGCAAACCCAGATACGGCCTCATCCATAGAGTTATCAAAAATTTCTGCAACCAAATGATGCAAAGCTTTTTCATCTGTTCCCCCAATATACATCCCTGGGCGCTTACGAACAGGTTCAAGCCCTTCCAGAACTTCGATATGTTCGGCAGTGTAAGAGGTGTTTGATTTTTTAGAGGATGGATCAAAAATATTTTTCATATTCTAAAAATAAAGATTTTTAGATGTATATGCAATGTTTTTTTATTTCTTAGTCTGATTATGTATCTCGAGAGAGGCAGTTTTGAGCTAAATCTTGTAAAAGTTTTTTGGTGTTTGTGTCTGGAAAATAAGAAAGATTATCTAGTGCGGTCTCTTGAATTTTTTTTGAAAACTTAATTGTATCTTCAATTCCCCGATGATGTTTAATAAAATCTTGAACAATCGAAAAACTATTTTTATCTTTACTTGTCATGATTTCTTGTATCAAAAGACATTCTTTTTGTGATGAGTTAAGGAGGGCGTACAGCAAAGGAATAGTAATTTTCCCTTCCCAAAAATCAGCGCCGATTGGCTTCCCTGTGCATGAAGGGTCTCCGGTGTAATCGAGAATATCATCACTTATTTGAAATAAAAGCCCTAAGTTTTTACCATACTCTGCCAATAAACTCTGTTCATTTTTTGAATAATTTGAGATGATCGCGCCTATTTCACATGAGGCGGAAATGAGTTTTGCCGTTTTTGCTTGAATGATTTTCAGGCTAGTTTTAAGGTCAATTTTAAAATTTCCTATATTCATCATTTGTAAAATTTCACCTTCTGCGATTTGCATGGCAGTTGATGAGGCAATTTCTAAAATTTGAATATTTTTTTGCTCTATGAGTAATTGAAAAGATTTTGTGAACAGATAGTCACCGGTTAAAATGGTGTAAGAATTCCCCCATATATGATTAGGAGTTTCGTGTCCTCGCCTTAAGTGATTTTCATCTACAACATCATCATGGAGCAGGGTTGCTGTGTGAATGAGCTCAATTGCTGAGGCGATTTTAATTAGTGGATCCGCCTTATTTTGATGCTTTAAATTTGCAGATGCTATCAATAATAAAGGTCTTAATCGTTTCCCTGCGTGAGATGTTGTATGCATTAAAATATCCTGTATTAGGTCGATGTCGTGAGCTAATACATTTTTGATATTAATATCAAGCTGTTCAAGTTCATTTTTAAATTCATGTGATAGTTTTTTGAGCAAATTCATTTTTTATCTTTTTATTGTGTTTGGAGATAGCATACTGATGTAAATGATTTGGTCAAGGTTATTTTTTTAGATGTAATTTTTCTCGTTTTCCTGTAATAAGTATATGTTATGAAAAATTTTTAAAAAATGAGGTTGAAATGATAAAATTATTATTGATTGGGTTTTTTTGCTTTATGGCAGATGGCGTTCTTGCTCAAGGGTATAAAATCGCAGCAAAAGTAAACAATAAAATTATCACATCTAATGAGGTTTTGACTAGAGCGGAACTTATTTCTTTGTCTTCAGGATTGAGTGCAACTCCAGAGCTTAAAAAACAATTTAAATCTCAAGCTTTGAAAGATCTTATTAATGAGCAATTGCAATTGCAAGAAGCTGCAAAATATGGGGTTGTTGAGGATACTGCAAGGGTGGATGAGATTTTATCTCAAATTTCAGCAAGAATGAAGGATGTGGAAACATCCAAAAAAACAGTTTTTCTTGAAAATTTGAGAGGGCAATTTAATGCTCAGTCTACCTGGATGACAATCATAAGGCAGCTGTTCGGGTCTTCTGTTGTGGTAAGCGATGATGAAATTCAGGAACAATATGGAGAAATTAAATATCAAAAATCTCAAAAACAGTATTTAGTTTCAGAAATTATGATGCCGTTTGAGCCTGGAAAAGATATGGAGGTGTTGACAAGAATGCAGGAAATACTGACCCAGCTGCGCCAAGGGGTGCCTTTTTCAATTGTTGCAAAACAGATTTCTAAAGGATCATCCGCAGAAGCTGGCGGAGATTTGGGGTGGGTTATTTTAGGGCAAAATGATCCTGCGTTAGATAAGGCATTGTCTTTTATGAAGCCAGGAGACATCTCTGATCCGATACGAATTTCAAATGGCTATGTTATTTATCAGCTTAAAGATATTAAAGCGCCAGGATCAATGTCCTTGGATGAGACTTTTTATTCCTTTCATCAAGTTGCTGTGCCCGAGAATTGGTCTCAAGAAAGCCTTCAAACACATCTTTCCTCTTTAATGGAGGCTAAAACTTGTGAAGAATTTCAAACGCATGCAAAATCAAGTATAGAGATTCAATTTAGAGAAAACAAAGAAGTGAAGGCAACACTTCTTCCTCCCGTCTTGCAAGATTTATTGCGTAACTTGAAAGATGGCGAAAAAACAAAACCAATGAAAGCGCAAGAGGGGATTTTAATTTTTATGATGTGTAAAAAAACATTTAAGGAAGAGCCTTTGCCGACAAAAGAGCAGTTGCGTGACCATATGGAGCAAAAAAGATTTAGCCTTTTTTCTCAAAGGCATTTGAAAGAACTTAGAAAGTCAGCGCTTATTGATATTTCGGATGAATGAAATGATAAAAATTAAGGATATAATAGAAAAGTATGATCTTGCGCCAAAGAAAAGCTTAGGGCAGAATTTTATCCTTGATTTTAATGTTTTGCGAAGAATTGTTAAAGGTGCAAATTTAAAAAAAGGAGACACTGTTGTTGAGATAGGCCCAGGGCCTGGTGGGTTAACCCATGCTATTTTAGAATCTGAGATAGAGGGTTTGATAGCTATTGAAAAAGACAGAAGATGTATAAGCGCGCTCAAAGAGACAATACTTGACTCTCGTTTTTCCCTTTTAGAGGCTGATGCTTTAGAGTTTGATTATAAAACTTTACCTTGTGTTCCTTTGAAAATTATCTCTAATTTGCCTTATAATATTTCGACAATTCTTCTTATCGATTGGCTCAAAATTATGAATAAATTCGAGAGCTTTACATTGATGTTTCAGAAAGAGGTGGCTCAGCGAATAGTCGCGAAACCCGGATCAAGAGATTATGGGAGGCTGTCTGTGATATCTCAATGGGTCTCTTCACCAAAGCTTCTTTTTGATCTGTCTCCGGATGTTTTCACCCCCGCACCAAAAGTGTTTTCCTCGATTGTGCATTTTACTCATCACAGCAATCCAATGGAAGTGCCTTTTGAAACCATGGAGTTTGTTACCAGAGCAGCCTTTAGTATGCGCCGCAAGATGCTCAGATCAAGCTTGAAAATGCTGGAAATTGATGCAGATGATCTTTTGAAGAGAAGTCAAATTGATCCAACACTCAGAGCTGAAAATTTAAACGTAGAACAGTTTGTTGTTCTTGCAAAAAAATACCTTGAAATAAAAAAATCGAGTTAATAAAAAGGAAGGCGCATTGAAATTATGAAAAAAATTGGTTTTTGGTCTTTAACCTCTTTGGTTGTTGGTAATTTGGTGGGGGCTGGTGTCTTTATGTTGCCAGCAAATTTAGCCTCTTTTCAGGGGATGAGTCTTTTGGGGCTTGGAGTCGCATCTTTTGGCGCGATGCTTTTGGCAATGATTTTTTCAAAACTTTCTGCCAAACTTCCTTTCACTGGAGGGCCTTATGTCTATGTGAGAGAAGCCTTTGGCGATATGATGGGTTTTTTTACGTGTTGGGGGTATTGGCTGATGGCCTGGATTAGCAACTGTGTTTTAGCTGTTGCGATTGTGAGTTATCTTCTACCGTTTTTTCCTGAGTGTCATTCCTATACGCTACATTTTGAGCTGTTGTCTATTATTGTGCTTACCTTGGTTAATTTGTTTAGTGTTAATGTTAGCGCTAAATGTGAGCTATGGATTACAATTTTTAAGGTGATTCCTCTTTTGGTTCTCCCGTTGATTGCAATTTTTTCGATTGATCTTTCATACTTCAAGCTGGATCAGGAAGTGCAAAGCTTTGAGTTTTGGAATTCTTTGAACACAGTTGCTTTTTTGGCATTTTGGGGCTTTATTGGCCTTGAGACAGGGACTGTTCCAGGGGGGCAAGTTGAGAAACCTATACGTAATATTCCTCGAGCTGTTATGGCTGGGACATTCATTGCTATGGTGATTTATGTTCTAGGGATGGTTGCCTCCATAGGTATAATTCCTGTTGCGGAGTTGAGTGTGTCTAAGGCACCATATGCTGATATTGCCAATGTTGTTTTTGGGGGGAATTGGGGCAGAGCTGTGTCAATCATTGCAATTATTTCGATCATAGGAACTCTGCATGGATGGATTCTTGTTGTTGGACAAATTCCTCTAGGGGCTGTAAAAGACGGTCTGTTCCCTAAAGTTTTTGGCAAAATTAATAAATTTGGTTCTCCTTATGCTGGAGTTTTAATTTCTTCGATATGCACCTGCGCATTTGTAATTTTTTCTCATCATGAAAGTCTTGTAAGTCAGTTTCAGTTTATTATTGAGATTTCAATTACTATAATTTTTATCATTTACTTTTTATGCGTTGTGTCTTATTGGAAGATTATTAGGAGAGATAGAAGATTGAGTGGATCTGAAAATTTGTTAGTTCTGTCTTCTATCTTATTTATTTTATGGGCAATGTGGAGTGTATCGTTTAAAATGGTCGCGCTTTCAAGTTTTGGATTTATTGCGGGAATACCTTTTTATCTCTGGGTGGGGCGCAGTAAAAATCAAGCTTAATTTATTTAAAAATGTCTTTTCTTTTTTTTAGGCAAAAGGTGAAGAAAATTTCCAGAAAAATCTTGACTTAAGTGAAAAGAGGGGGTATTGTATGCAAACTGCTGCGAATGAAAGGTTTGCGAAAATAATAGCCAAACCTTGAATCAGCATTGAATCGAGAGAATATCTAAAATAAAAAAGCTTTTGCTTTAAATTATTTTTTGTATTTATAAAAGAAATGAAAAAGATATATAACTTATAGGGGTTATCAATGCCAACGATCAATCAATTGATCCGCAAGCCTCGTTCTCCGCAGGCTGAGCGAAACAAAGTACCGGCGCTTCAGGCGTGTCCTCAACGTCGTGGGGTATGTACACGTGTGACAACAACAACACCGAAAAAGCCAAACTCGGCTTTGCGTAAGGTGGCTCGTATCAGATTAACAAATGGTTACGAAGTAACAGCGTACATTCCAGGAGAAGGGCATAACCTTCAAGAACACTCCGTTGTTCTTATTCGCGGCGGTCGTGTAAAAGACTTGCCAGGTGTGCGTTATCATATTATTCGTGGTGCCCTTGATACTCAGGGTGTTAAAAATCGTAAACAAGGCCGTTCTAAATACGGCGCAAAACGTCCAAAGTAGAGGTGAATTATGGCACGTCGTAGAGCCGCTGAAAAGCGCGAAGTCCTTCCTGATGCAAGATATGGTGATTTCATTCTTGCTAAGTTTATGAATAGTTTAATGTATGAAGGCAAAAAATCCATTGCTGAGCGTATCGTTTATGGCGCTTTAATGAAAATCGAACAAAAAGCCCAAAAAGAAGGTCTGAAGACGTTCCACGAGGCATTGGTTAACGTTAAACCAGCTGTGGAGGTTCGTTCTCGCCGTGTTGGTGGTGCTACGTATCAAGTTCCAGTGGAAGTTCGCGCTGATAGATCTCAAGCATTGGCGATTCGTTGGTTGATCGGGATGTCTAGGAAAAGATCTGAAAGCACAATGGTTGATCGTTTGGCTGCAGAGCTTCTTGATGCGTCTCAAAATAGAGGGGCTTCTGTTAAGAAAAGAGAAGATACTCATAAAATGGCGGAAGCAAACAAAGCTTTCTCTCATTATCGTTGGTAAGGAGTTAAACGATGGCGCGTACCACACCTATTAGTATGTATCGTAATATTGGGATTATGGCCCATATCGATGCTGGGAAAACAACAACAACTGAACGTGTACTTTATTACACAGGCAAGTCTTATAAGATCGGTGAAGTTCATGAAGGAACTGCAACGATGGACTGGATGGAGCAAGAGCAAGAAAGAGGTATTACAATTACCTCTGCTGCGACAACTTGTTTCTGGAATGATCATCGTATCAATATTATTGACACGCCAGGTCACGTAGATTTTACAATTGAAGTTGAACGTTCATTGCGTGTGCTTGATGGGGCTGTTGCTGTTTTTGATAGCGTTGCTGGTGTTGAGCCTCAATCTGAAACTGTTTGGAGACAGGCAGATAAGTATAATGTTCCAAGAATTTGCTTTGTGAATAAAATGGATCGTATTGGTGCCGATTTTTATCGTTGTGTAGATATGATTGTTGATCGTTTAGGTGCAAAGCCTTTGGTTCTTCATTTGCCAGTTGGAACAGAAAGTGATTTCGTTGGAATCATTGACTTGGTTTCCATGAAACATGTTCGTTGGTTGGATGAGTCTTTGGGTGCTCAGTTTGTTATTGAGGAAATCCCTGATGAGTATAAGGCCAAAGCGCTTGAATATAGAGCGAGTCTTATTGAGACTGCAGTGGAAATGGATGATTCCCTTTTAGAAGCTTATCTCTCAGGAAAAGAACCATCTATTGCGGAATTGAAAAACTGTATCAGAAAAGGCGTTTTGGTTTCTAAATTTGTTCCTGTTTTGTGTGGAAGCGCATTTAAAAACAAGGGTGTTCAGCCTTTGCTTGATGCTGTAGTTGATTTCTTGCCTTCACCGGCAGATATTGGCGCGACGCAGTGCATTAATTTTGATACAGAAGAAATGATTGAGCGTAAAGCAGAAGATGAAGAGCCATTTTCGGGTCTTGCGTTCAAGATTATGACGGATCCCTTTGTTGGGACGTTGACTTTCGTGCGTATTTATTCTGGAACTTTAGAAACAGGGTCAAGCATTTCAAACACAGTGAAAGATCAAAAAGAGCGTATTGGCCGGATGTTGTTAATGCATGCAAACAATAGAGAAGATATCAAAGAGGCAAGAGCTGGTGATATCGTTGCTCTTTGTGGCTTGAAAAATACTACAACTGGAGATACTTTGTGCGATCCATTAAAGCCAGTTATTTTGGAAAGAATGGAATTTCCTGATCCTGTGATTGAGGTCGCTGTTGAGCCAAAAACAAAGAGCGATCAAGAAAAGATGGGGCTTGCTCTTGCAAGACTTGCTTCAGAAGATCCATCATTCAGGGTTTCAACAGATCAAGAATCAGGTCAAACAGTTATCAAAGGAATGGGTGAACTCCATCTTGAAATTTTGGTTGATCGTATGCGTCGTGAGTTTAAAGTTGAAGCAAACGTTGGGGCTCCGCAGGTTGCTTATCGTGAAACAATTTCTAAAAAAGCTGAAATTGACTATACGCACAAAAAGCAAAGCGGTGGTGCTGGGCAGTTTGCGAAAATCAAGCTTATATTCGAACCTCTTGAGCCAGGTTCAGGGTTCGTTTTTGAAAGTGCAATCGTTGGAGGTGCTGTGCCAAAAGAGTACATTCCTGGAGTTCAAAAAGGTTTGACGATGTCTTTGAATAATGGGGTGATTGCGGGTTTTCCTGTGATTGATTTTAAAGCAACATTAATTGACGGAAGTTACCATGATGTTGACTCAAGTGTTCTTGCTTTCGAAATCGCAGCTAAGGCAGCATTTAGGGAAGGTATTGGAAAATGTACTCCTAAGTTGCTTGAGCCAATTATGAAGGTTGAAGTTGTTACACCAGAAGAATACATGGGCGATATTATCGGAGACTTAAACAGTAGGAGAGGTCAAGTTTCAGGTATGGATTCAAGAGGGAATGCTAGAGTGATTTCTGCAATGGTTCCACTTGCTGCCATGTTTGGATACGTAAACAATTTAAGGTCTATGAGCCAAGGTCGAGCCCAATATACGATGCATTTTAATCATTATGAACAAGTGCCTCAAAATGTTGTCGAAGAAATTAAAGCAAAAATAGCATAACTAAAAAAATTAAATAGGAGTAATAAAAAAATGGCAAAAGCAAAGTTTGAACGAAACAAACCACATTGTAACATTGGAACGATTGGTCACGTTGACCATGGTAAGACATCCTTAACAGCGGCGATTACGAAGGTATTGGCTGAGTTTGGTGGAG
>JACCDN010631163.1_pt1 | contig 143657 bp, 132 predicted proteins | sample 7441691 | NCBI WGS metagenome assembly JACCDN01 (sample SAMN15323439, study PRJNA562643) | freshwater metagenome | isolation source: river surface water | place: USA:Blue River Watershed | collected 2017-08-16 | reverse complement strand
GATCTGGTTGGTCGACAGTGCACCCACTCCGGCTGTGGTCAGGGCCGCAACGTCACGGGTTTCCATCGCCGCAATGCCGTCTGTGGTCAGGGCTACGACTTGGCCAGTCTTGAGTGCAGCTACCTGATCGGTGCGTAGCGCCACAACTTGATCAGTTGTCAGGGCAGCAATTCCTGCCGTCGTGACGGCCGTTACACCTGCGGTGGTGAGTGCAGCGATCTGGTCTGTGGTCAATCCTTTGCTAATTTGATTAGTCGTCAGGGCACCGATACTGGCCGAAGTCAATGCCGCAACGTCCTTGGTCTCAAAGGCAGCCACCTGGTCGGTCGTCAATGCGGCCACCTGATTGGTCTTGAGCGCAGCAACTTGGTCAGTGCGAAGTGCGACCACCTGATCGGTGGTCAAACCTGCACTGAGCTGATTGGTCGATAAAGCACCAACGCTTGCCGTGGTGAAGGCCGCAACATCACGAGTCTCTAAAGCAGCAATCTGATTGGTCGTCAAGGCGACCACTTGATCAGTTTTGAAGGCCGCTGTCTGATCCGTTCGCAGTGCAACTATCTGATCCGTAGTCAGCGCCGCCACGTCTGCCGTCGCCAGCGCGGCAATAAATTTGGTTTGCAAGGAGGCAAACTGATCAGTGGTAAGCGCTCGAACCTGGTCCGTCGTGAGCACCAGATAGTCTGACGTTGCCAGACTATTGAGTTGAGATGTAGTCAAAACAGCGATGTTCGCTGTGCTCATTCCCAGGAACGGTGAAGCCATGAAAAGTTCTCCTACGAGGTGCCGCGCTAAGAGATATAGGACGGCCCGGAAATTCCAGTAACGGAATACCAGTATCCAAGAACTATCGGCAAGATATTTGCAAAATTAAGCAGCTTGTTGGTACTAATTCCGACATTCGGTTCGACGGATTCCCACGCACGAGCGCTCGCATTGAGGGTAAACCCGCGGAAAAGACAAACACCCCAATGAGTGGGATATTGGATCTGCGGAATTCGATCGGCCAATGGGCGTGCGAGTATGGATTTGCCAGAAAAGAACCCATAAGGCCCAGCAATTCATCCGCTGCAGCCTATCAGTCGGTCATACCATTGGGCGCGGAATGCCGGAAGAATTGGGGGCAAAGTTGCCCGTGAAATTTGAGCATTGCTTAGAACATTTTCAACCTATTGAGATGATCACTATGACACATCGCGGTCAAAAGAAGGTATCGCCACCCAAGTACTTCACGAGTCAAATGCTGGTACCGCGCTACGTGACTGAATTTCAGTGCGTCGGTGGCGAGTGCACCGACACCTGCTGTTCAACTTGGACGATCAATGTCGACAAAGATACTTTTAAAAGATATCGTCGCGAGACCCATCCCGCATTGAAGCCCTTCCTACAACAGTATTTGGTGCAAGAGGACAAGGACTCCTATGCTCGCCACGGAAAACTGAAGCTCCGAACCTCTGACGCACATTGCGGCATGCATTCCAGCGATGGTCTATGCCCAATACAGAAAGCACTGGGTGAAGACGCACTGTCCGACACGTGCTACATCTTCCCCCGCTACGTGGTGCAATTCGGCGAGCGCGTCGAACAGTCGCTATCACTTTCTTGCCCTGAGGCTGCACGCCTGGCACTAACCCAAGACGATGCGTTTGAGTTTGTCTGTGCAGGCTATACAACTCGACTGGCCACAACCACTGTCATCCATGCAGCTCAAGGATTTTCGATGGAGGCGATGGATGAGGTCCGCGTCTTCTTGGTCCAACTTTTCCAAACACCAGATCTATCCAATACCGAGCGTTTGGTGACGACAGGTTGGCTGTGCCAGCAACTTGACGCGCTGGTGACTGATGCCACCCAGGCACATGCGGATTCGCTGTTAGACGCAATGCGGAGGATGATCACCGAAGGAAGTATCCATGCAACTGTGAGCCAACTCAACAAACAGCACGCTAGAAGCGCAACGCTTTTTTCCGTCCTGTTCGGCCACGGAACTCTTGAAGTTAGTCAAGGCAGCCAGAGCGAGGTGTTGAATAAGGTTAGGGCCGGGCTCAACATTGAAACCGAACTCTCGCTGCTCAAAATTTCAGACAGCTATATTCGAGGCAGTCATTTACTGGAAACAGACGGCGGAGTCTGCGAAAAACTGGTAACACGGTATCTGCTCAACGAGCTGATTCGCGAAACGTTTCCCTGGACGCAATCGTCCGCGATGGCACACTATCGCAGGCTTCTCATGCGCTTCGGGATTTTGCGCCTTATGCTCGCCGGAATGGCAAATGAACGTGGCAGCGCATTGGATGAAGCGGCCATCGTACAAACCATCCAGGTTTTTTGCCGCATCTATCAACACAATCTGGCATTTTCCAAACAGGCGGAAGCCCTACTAGCAAAATCCGAGTGGACTCAATTGGAGAGCCTATACGCCCTTCTGTATTGAGTCAGTGCAAGAACTGAGGTCGATCGCCAGACGAAACGTCCATTTGCTCAAGCCAAGGCTCAGCCAGATAGCGGATCTGCGCATCGTTAGACAAGATGCGCTGCATGATCTTGGTCTTTTCGCTGCGCAATTCGGGTAGCAATTCTTCGGAACGGCTTCGCATTCGAAGTTGTTCAATCAAAACGGCACAAATCCCTTCACACCGAACGACCTGATCCCAATCTTGCGATTTGGCTGCCTCCAGCATTTTTAGACTGCTTTCTTCGATCGACTTGTAGAAGTTTAGCAATTGTTGTGACATCTCAATCTCCAGCTTGGGCGGAAAACTGGGAAAGGCTGGCCACTTCAGACTTAATGGCCGTCCAAGCCTGTGCCACCGGCTGGATTAGCTGAATTACTTCGTCAACTTTTTTGACATCGTTTCTCAAGTTGGCCTCCGAAAGTACCACAATGCAATAGTCATACAGGCCCCGCAAATTGACAGCCAACTCACCCCCCTTGGCGTCATCGATCCCCGCCTTCAGGCCTTCTTCGATAAGCCTCACGGCACGTGAAATTGCCTTACCCTTGCCAGCGATGTCACCAGCCTGGAGAGAGAGTTTCGCAGCACCCAATGACTGCATCAATGCCTGATACAAAAGGCACACCAGCTGGTGCGGGTCTGCACCCGCTACCGCTGTTTCAACGCCCACTGTTCTATACGCATTTGCGGACCGCATATTGATAGATGTGTACATTTTTAGTTCCGTGTTGCTGCTTGGTAAGATATTTATCGACAAACGCAACGTGAACTCAAGGGCAAATCAAACCATATTTTGCAGGGTACTTTGGAACAACAAACGGCGACTCAACTAGACTTGTTCCACTGGGCCAACTGCGCCGTTACGTAGGAGCTCAAACCACTCATCTTGGCCATTTGGGCGTCCAGCGCGGAATATTGGGCTCGCAATTGTTTCTCGACGACAGCAGCGCGTGCGGTAATCTTGCTCTGCTCATCGCCATTGCGCGAGATCGCCCCCTGCAGAGCCGCCGACTTATTGCTGACCGTTCCATCGGCTGCCAGCAAGCCACTGGCCAAATCACGCAACTTCAAGCCAAAGCCATTGGTCGCACTATTGGAATTATTGGTGGAAAACAGTTTTTGCAAGTTCGTCAAGTCACCCATTGCGGTCGTCAACTTTGCCGCATTCAGTTTCATCGAACCATCAGCTTGCTGTTCCAAGCCCACCTCTGACAGGCGTGTGTAGGTGGATCCAACGCTGCTGGACCCAACAATCCTACGCATCAAGCTTTGCAGGCCAACGGTAGTGGAGTCTCCTTGCAGAACACCAGACTTTCCCCCTTGCACATAGCGCGTTGAATCGGCCAATGTCTTGTTGAGGGCAGAATAGGCGTCCGCAAGTGCCTGAACGTTTTTCTGCAGAGCCGTTTTGTCTTGGGCCACAACAATTTGCACAGGAGAACCAACCGTCGTCATTTGCGACAGATTAAGCGTGACACCCGGCACCACATTGCTTACGGTATTTGACGCGGCTTCCACTGCCACGCCATTGATTTTCATCGTTGCGTTGAGACCGGCCTGGCTGGACTCCATACCCAAAGCGGACTCGCTCCCATTGTTCAAGGCTGTAAACGAAAGACTATCCAGAGCGGCAAAGCCTCCGTTTGAAGCAATGGAAAATCCCGCATCACTTCCAGATGACGTCGCCTGAAAAGCCAAGCGCTCGGTATTGCCATTTTTCAACACAGTCGCTTTGACACCCGCATTTGCAGCATTGATGGCGTTTGCGATGGTGGTGTAGTTGTCGCCTTCATTAACGTTCACCGTCACCGCTGTTGAAGCTCCAGCGACAAATGGACCTGCGCCAGATGAACCCCAACTACCCAGTTGAATGGTCAGCTGTCCTGTCCCAGCGCCGGCACCCAGTGCCGCGCCTGTCGAGATGCTGCGCGAAGCGGTGGTCTGTGCCTGGGCCAGTCGCGTGATGTCCAACCCAAAGGTTGTTGATGTTGCCGTCGAATTCACGCTGACGGTTGCCGCCGCGGTATTGGACGATGTAGCTGCTTGCGCGGACCAGCTAGTGGTTGACGCCAGTGTCGACGCGGCATCCTTAAGTGTGGCAACTTGCGATTTGATGGTCCCATACAAAGTCAACTGACTTTGTAGCGTCGAGGCTTTGGTCTGCAATGCCGCTATGGGTTGCTTTTCAATGGCCACCAGTTGCGTAACGATGCTATTGACATCCAGACCGCTTCCTATCCCTTGTGAAGAAATTGCCATGTTGGCCTCCTAGGGTCCGTTTATATCGCCAAGTGAGTCAGTTCAAAACGCAGAAAAGCGGCGTTGGCCGATGCCAAACGCCGCCGCTGCCTTTGGAGGAACGAGCGCCCCTCCAAATGGCACTGGTTACCGCAGCAAGGCCAGCACACCGCTTGGGCCTTGATTGGCCTGGGCCACCATTGCTGTGCCGGCCTGCTGGAGGACCTGCGAACGGGTCAGATTGGCAGTTTCCATAGCGTAGTCTGCATCCACAATGCGACCATGGGCGGCAGCTGAGTTCTCGGCAGCCACTCGCAAGTTTGCAATGACGCCTTCGAAACGGTTTTGTGTTGCACCCCAAGTGGACCGCGCGGTTGTCACTGCATCAATATCGACGTCGATCTTCGCCAGTTCCGCATTCGCGGTCACGTTGGTTGTACCCAAAGTTGTCGATGTGCCTGTGTAAGCTGCGCCAGTTACCGAAATGGTGTCACCGGTATTTGCTCCGACCTGGAACTGATAGGTCGTAGCAGCAATTACCACCGTACCATTGAACTTGGCAGAGCCAGCAACCCGAGTGTTCTCTGCCACCAGCAACGCAAACTCAGCGTCGAGAGCCGTGATATCTGAAGCGACATTGGTACCGTTTGAACCTTGAACCGCCAACTCACGCATGCGTTGCAGGTTGGTAGATATGACACCTAAAGCACCTTCGGCTGTTTGGGCCAAAGAAATGGCGTCATTGGCATTGCGAATGGCCACGTTCATGCCTCGTGTTTGCGCATCCATTCGCTCTGCAATTGCGAGACCGGCAGCATCGTCTTTTGCGCTGTTGACCCGCAAGCCGGATGAAAGCCGCTGCATGGCACTCGTAAGAGTCAATTCAGTTCTCGACAAATTGCGCTGTGCATTGATCGAGTTGACATTGGTGTTGATTCCTGACATTTCATTCTCCTAAAGATCGTTAAAAACCAGGCATCACTGCCCTTCCGTTGCCAACCCCAAGGCTGGTCGCCGAGACCAACGCATCCGCTTTGACGCCTATTGGCCGACGAGCCCTTGAACCAGAACCCGTTGGAATAGTTTTCGGTCCGAACCCGCCAAGACTTAAGGACTAAATGCAAAAAACAGTAGCAGAGCGGGGGAAATGGCGTGGTTTTACCGGTTTTATCGGAGAACCGCGCCTCTCAAGTTTCTCCACAATTTGTTAACCGTGTAGCCAAGTCGGCAAGTGAGCTGACTCCAACCGGGAATAACCCCGGGCTTAATCGCTTTATAGGAGCTCCTTATGTCAACCAGCATCAATACAAACGTTGCGTCACTCAATGCACAACGGAACTTGTCCAGTTCGTCGGTGTCCCTCACCACATCCATGCAACGGCTGTCTTCAGGCCTGCGCGTGAACAGCGCCAAGGACGACGCGGCTGGGTTGGCGATCGCGGAGCGTATGAATACCCAGACTCGCGGCATGAATGTGGCCATCCGCAATGCCAATGACGCCATATCCCTGGCGCAAACGGCTGAAGGTGCATTGGGTGCCATCACGAATAATTTGCAACGCATGCGTGAGTTGGCGGTGCAGGCCGCCAACGGAACGAATGGACAAACTGATATCGCGGCACTGGAGTCTGAGTATGTTTTGCTCGGCGAAGAGAATCAGCGGGTCATCGCCTCGACAACATTTAATGGCCAGCCGCTTTTGAACATGGCCCCTGCAGGCCCAGGATTTGCTTTTCAAGTGGGCGCCAATTCCAGCGACACTATTACCGTTGCCGGGATCCCCACAGTCATGACAACTGGCGACTTCTCTGGCGGCAACCCGCAACCCGCGTACCCCTTGACGACGCCCTTTGTACCCACTGCTTATGTACAGGGTGTTGCGCAAACCAACGCCTTTGCATCCGCCGAACTGACCAAGATCGACACAGACCTGACAGCGATCAACGGAATCCGTGCCGCTTGGGGTGCATCGCAGAATAGGTTCGAAAGTGTGATTTCAAATTTGCGTGTGGCGGCAGAGAACTCTGCCGCAGCGCGAGGCCGCATCATGGATGCAGACTACGCGATGGAAACCGCAAACCTTTCGCGCACCCAAATTCTGCAGCAAGCAGGAACCTCCATGGTGGCACAAGCCAACCAGATGCCACAGGGTGTACTGGCCTTGCTGCGCCAAGGGTAAGTGACAGCTCTCACTGGGGTGTCGCGCCGCGCCTGAGCGCGGGGCATCAGACTGGGTCACGAGTATTCAAATACCCCTCCTGGGCACTCCCTACCCGGTATGCCGGGTTCTTCTCGCGCATGCGATGCCGAGTGAAGGGCATTTATGTCGCTGACGAAGTTGTGGAGAGCGACTGTGTTGTAAGGCAAATTCCTACAAAATTTACGCTGCATTCTGACACCCGGATTAGCCAATCGCTGATTTAAGTATCTGGCACTTCAGCCCAGAATTGGCTCCATGGTGATTCAACCGAATCGCCGCTCACATCAGGAGCCACAAATGACCAACGAACAAATGCTGACCGAGATCCGCGAGGCCAACATGACTTACCTCATGCTCGCACAGACACTCATTCGCCAGGACAAGGCTGAGGCCCTTTTCCGTCTAGGCATGTCCGAAGAATCGGCAGATCTCATCGGCGCACTTTCTCCAAGCCAAATCATGAAAATCGCATCGGGCAATATGCTGCTGTGTCGCTTCAGGATTGACGATGACGTTGTGTGGAATCTGCTGACAAATCATTCCGTCAACAAAGTTGACAACGATGCGACCACCAAGCTGCATGCAAGCATCTTGATGGCTGGCCGTTACGCCGAGGCAATGTAGCCCACACCACAACCGGAGAATGACCATGGCGACCAAGAGCGTGTTGAATGATTCGAAGCAAGTTGAGCGAGCTGTAGCGTTGATCAAACTAGGTGCTCGCTTGCAAGTACTGGAAAGTGAAACCGAGCTGTCGTATGAACGCCTGCTGCGGCTCTACAAAGAAGTTGCCGGCCGTTCACCCAGTAAGGGACAGTTACCTTTCTCAACCGAATGGTTTTTGACGTGGCAGCCTAATATCCATGCGTCCCTGTTTCAAAATACGTATGAATATCTGACCAAAGTCAGTGCCATGGATGATATTGACGCCATCATGAAGGCGTATCGCCTCTATTCTGAGCAAATCGCGGCTTGCGGTGTTGAACCGCTGCTATCTGTGACACGGGCCTGGCGCCTTGTGAAATTCATTGATAACAATATGCTTTCGATGACAAAGTGCTCAAAATGTGGTGGTCACTTTGTGAGTGAAGCTTACGAAAACAGCCGTCACTATGAATGTGGGCTCTGCACTCCGCCCGCACGAGCAGGCAAAGGTGTGGCTGCCGGTGGAATTTTGTTGCACTGATGACCCGAAGCGGACATTTTTCTTAAGCCGCCTTGCACTTCGCCGATATGATGGTGTCAGGCTATCAAAAGCCGGTTATTTCAACCTTTGAAGCGTAGCGCTTCCCTGTCACAATGCGCCTATGTTCGTAATCGTCGGCTGGCTGGTCATATTGGTGTGCGTCTTTGGCGTCTACATCTTTCACGGTGGCAACATCATGGTGATCTTGCACGCCTTGCCCTTTGAAATGATCACGATTGGCGGCGCAACCATTGGTGCCTTTCTCGCCAACAACCAAACCAAGGTAGTGAAGGCCACCATCAAGGGATTGGGCGAGTGCTTTAAAGGCAGCAAGTACACCAAAGCACGCTACATGGAATTGATGGCGTTGATGTTCGACATTCTCCAGAAAGCCCGCAAAGAAGGTTTGATGGCAATCGAGAAAGACGTTGAAGAGCCACATGAATCTGATCTTTTTAAAAAGTATCCGGCCGTCGGGCACGACCACCATGTAGTTGAATTCATCACGGATTATTTGCGCATGATGGTGTCCGGGAACCTCAATGCACATGAAATCGAGTCCTTAATGGACAATGAAATTGAAACGCACCATCATGAGGCGCACGCGGCAGTTGCTGCTATTCAACGCGTAGCAGGCGGGCTACCCGCTTTCGGCATCGTGGCCGCCGTGCTCGGTGTGGTCAACACCATGGGCTCTGTGGGACAACCGCCCGCAGTTTTGGGTGGCATGATTGGCTCCGCACTTGTAGGAACCTTTTTGGGAATTTTGCTCGCTTATGCGTTTGCGGAGCCGTTGGCTGGCGTGCTGGAACAAAAAGTGGACGAAGGCGGCAAGGAGCTCCAATGCATCAAGACAACGCTCTTGGCAAGTATGCAAGGCTATAACCCTTCGACAGCTATTGAGTTTGGCCGCAAAGTCCTGTACTCCACGGAGCGCCCCACTTTTGTGGAACTGGAAAGCTATGTCAAGGGCAAGAAGTAAGACCGTGGAAACCTGATCATGGCCGGGGACGCAAAAAAACTGCAGCCCATCATCATCAAGCGGGTCAAAAAAGGCGGCCACGCTGCGCACGGTGGTGCTTGGAAGATTGCCTATGCCGACTTTGTAACCGCAATGATGGCATTTTTTTTGTTGATGTGGCTTCTGGGAAGCACTTCCGAAGGTGACAAAAAAGGGATTTCTGACTACTTTCAATCGCCTATGAAAGTCGCCATGCAAGGCGGTAGTGGTGCCGGTGCGAGTGCAAGCGTTATCAATGGCGGCGGCAGTGACCTTACGCAAACCTCTGGGCAAGCAAAACGCGGTGACGGAGCGGACAAACGTGCAAAAAAAATGTCTGGCGATCAGAAGAAGTCTGAGGCAGCCAAACGCGACGCCCAAATGCTCGCAGCGCTCAGCGCCAAAATTGCTGGCGCAATTTCCAGCAACCCCAAAATGGCCGAATTTAGCTCACAGATTCGGCTTGAGATTACACCAGATGGCTTGCAGATTCAGATCGTCGATGATCAAAAGCGCCCCATGTTCGACAGTGGCAGTGCTGCGCTGAAACCCTACATGCGCGACATACTTCGCGAAATTGGCACAGCCCTGCTAGATGTAGAAAACAAAATCAGCCTGGACGGCCACACCGATCGCAGTGCTTATGGAAACGCCGGCAAGGGATATAGCAACTGGGAACTGTCCGCAGATCGCGCAAATGCGTCACGCCGGGAACTTGCCAACGCCGGAATGCCTGAAGAAAAACTAGCCAGGGTCGTTGGTATGGCTTCCAGCCTTCTTCTGGAACCCGCCGATCCCTTGAGCCCCAGCAATCGCCGCATTAGTATCCTAGTTATGACGAAAGATGCTGAAGAAAGGCTTTTGGGCGGCCAGCGGGTGCCGTTGGTACCTGAGGGCGACACAGAAATCACGCAAGGCGTCACAGTTGCGCAACCGTTGCGTTGATTCCATGCAAAATTCGGTGATACTTAGCAATATGCAAAAATCACCCGGGAAAGGGTAATCCATGTCAAAAGAACTACGCTTTTTAGTCGTCGATGACTTCTCCACCATGCGACGCATCGTGCGCAATCTGCTCAAAGAGAGTGGATTTATTGACGCTGACGAGGCTGAAGATGGCGTGGTAGCCCTGCAAAAGCTTCGCAGTTCCAATTTTGATTTCGTTGTTAGCGACATCAACATGCCAAACATGAATGGGTTTCAGTTGTTGGGCGAAATCAAAAAAGATGACAAGCTCAAACACATCCCCGTATTGATGGTCACTGCGGAAGCGCGCAAAGAGGACATCGTGCTGGCTGCCCAGCAAGGTGCTGCTGGCTATATCGTCAAGCCGTTCACCAAGGCCACGCTCGAAGACAAAGTCAATCACATCTTGACCAAATCGGGGCTGAAGTAGGCATTGACAAACCGCACTGTATCAAGCGGTGCAGCCTGTTAAAAGGCCGGCGCTGCCGGTGTAGGAATATCAAAATCACATCCTGTAGTCTTGGCCTTTCTTAACCAAGACCGTTGTTTGATGTTTGTCTTTGTTAGACCCAAATTTTCCCTTCAATAAGGCGGCCAATCAGCCCGCTTTTCAGGCTTTAGTTTTGCAGGTCGCTCACGACAATGGTGGCAACTACAGAGTTCCACCATGCAATCAGGCAGTCAAGACCGCAATCTACCGGCGTCGGAGCGCAAGCTCAAGAAGGCGCGCGATGACGGTCAGGTCAGCCGTTCGGAGGATCTAACCCACCTAGCAGTTCTCGGCGCAGGTGCTGTTAGCCTTCTGGTACTCGCCCCTATACTTTTTGATCGCCTGCGGCACAGCATGGGTCACCACCTATCGTTTGATGCTGCTGCGGTTATGCAGCCAGGCAGCATGGTGAAACTGCTGGCCGAGGCATCAAGCATCGGAGTCGCTGGATGCGCAGCCTTCGCAGCAATCATTACCGCTGCCACAGTGGTCTCAGCGGTCGCCTCAGGCGGCTGGGTCAGCAGTTTAAAACCTGTCATGCCGGACTTCAGTCGTGTCAATCCGCTTAGCGGCTTTGGCAACCTCTTTACGAAGAAGAAGGCGTGGTCCATCGTAAAAATGACGCTCATGACCTCCATACTGTTTGCCATTGGTGCGACCTTCCTTACCTCCGGCATACAAACCATTTCGGCCCTGGTTCTACAACCCTCCAGTTCAGCGATTCGGCATTTGACTGACTGGCTCACCAGCGGCCTGGGGTTGATGCTACTGGTCGTTCTGTTTGCCGCGCTCCTTGATGTTCCGCTGCAGTCCCTGCTGCACAAGGACGAAATGAAGATGTCGCACCAAGAGGTGAAACAAGAAGGCAAGGAGTCTGACGGAAACCCACAGATCAAGGCCAAAATCCGCCAGAGACAAAGAGAGATGGCGCAGAAGAACAGCGTCAACGCCGTCCCGAAAGCTGACTTCGTTGTCATGAATCCCACCCACTTTGCAGTGGCTATTCGCTACGATGAAAAGTCCATGGGGGCACCGCAGGTCATTTCAAAAGGCACCGATCTTTTAGCCATGAAGATTCGCGACGTGGCCAAGCGCCATTCGATTCCTGTCTTGCAATCACCAATGCTCGCTCGCGCGCTCTACGCCAACTCAGAACTCGATCAAGACATACCAACGAGCCTCTACACAGCCGTTGCACAAGTTTTGGCTTACGTCTACAAGTTGCGCGCCGCCATGCGAGGAGAAGGCCCCATGCCTGGTGAACTCAACCATCCATTTGTTCCTGCGGAGCTTGATCCGTTGGCCAAGACCGTAAGAATGGCCCACACATGAACACCACCGTCAAAACTTTCCAACAGTGGTACAGCACCAATAACGCGGTCATCCAAGGGGCGTCTGCGCCGATGTTGGTCGTCGCGATCCTTGCGATGATGGTGCTGCCGCTACACCCATTGGTACTGGATGCTTTCTTCACAATCAATATTGCCGTCGCGCTGATGGTCATGATGGTGGCCGCATACATGATTCGGCCACTGGACTTTGCCGCTTTCCCTTCCGTCTTGCTATTGACGACGCTGATGCGCCTGTCGTTGAACGTTGCATCCACCCGAGTGGTATTGCTTGAAGGGCATACCGGGCCAGGCGCAGCGGGTGCAGTCATTGAGGCATTTGGACACTTCTTGATTGGCGGAAACTTTGCAGTTGGTTTGATCGTTTTCGCGATTCTGGTTGTCATCAATTTTGTCGTTGTTACCAAGGGATCGGAACGCATTGCAGAGGTGTCTGCGCGATTCACGTTGGACGCGATGCCTGGCAAACAAATGGCGGTGGATGCCGACTTGAATGCGGGTCTGATTGACGAAAAAGAGGCCAAACGGCGCCGTGCGGAAGTCGGCGAAGAAGCAGAGTTTTTTGGCTCCATGGATGGCGCCTCTAAGTTTGTGCGCGGCGATGCGGTTGCTGGCATTCTGATTTTGCTCATCAACATATTCGGCGGGTTCGCCATTGGCATCCTTCAGCACGACCTGACGGCTTCGCAAGCAGCAAACACTTACATCCTGTTGGCCGTTGGCGATGCCCTTGTCGCCCAAATCCCCGGCCTTCTCATTTCTGTCGCTGCCGCCATGGTGGTTTCTCGCGTTGGTAAGGAACACGATATTGGAAAGCAAATTGTTGGACAGATGTTTGTTTCGCCGAAGGTATTGGGAATCACCGCGACCATCATGTTCATTCTTGGGATCATTCCCAACATGCCGCATCTGGTGTTCTTGACGATATCGGCAGTGCTGGCCTATGGTGCATGGGTGTTGGCCCACAAGCCCCCACCCATTGATCCGCAATCGGTGGTGACTACCGCACCTACTGACGGCGAAGCCTCTTGGGATGACTTGCAACCAGTCGATCAATTGGGGCTCGAGTTGGGTTACCGGCTCATTGCGCTGGTTGACAAGACCCGTCAGGGAGACCTGCTCACGCGTATCAAGGGAGTACGCCGTAAATTCGCACAGGAAGTAGGCTTCTTGCCACCGCCGGTGCATGTGCGTGACAACCTGGAGCTCAAGCCCAGTGGCTACCGGATCACATTGCGTGGAGTGATCGTTGGCGAAGGGGAAGCCTTCCCGGGTATGTACCTCGCAATCAACCCTGGTGGCATCACGACCCCGCTGATTGGCACAGCCACCACTGACCCTGCATTTGGCCTACCCGCGCACTGGATCGACGAACAACAAAAGGAAACAGCGCAAATGGTCGGGTTTACCGTGGTTGATTCCGAGACTGTCATGGCGACGCATTTGTCACACTTGATGCAAGTGCAAGCATCCAAGTTGTTGAGCAGAACAGAGACCCAACAACTCGTGGAACATGTTGCGAAACTGGCCCCAAAACTGATTGAAGAAGTGGTTCCAAAAATGGTCTCCATTGCTGTTTTCCAAAAGGTTTTGCAGCTATTGCTCGATGAGTCGGTACACATCCGCGATATCCGAACCATCATCGAGTCAATCGCAGAACACGCCGGTTCAACACTGGACCCTGCAGAGTTGGCCCGTAGAGTCCGGGTGGCTTTGTCACCCGCCATCGTGCAACAAATCTATGGCCCAACACGTGAGCTCAATGTGATCGCAATCGATCCGGGACTTGAGCGTCTATTGGTGCAAGCGTTGGGAAATGCATCCGGCCCTGCACTAGACCCAGGCGTTGCGGACATGTTGACTCGCAACGCGGCAGAAACCGCTATGAAACAGGAAGAAGTTGGTGTACCGGCCTGCCTGCTGGTACCTGACCAGATTCGCAGCGCCATAGCCCGTTTGGTACGGCGTGTGGCGCCCCGCCTGCAGGTACTGGCACACAGCGAAATTCCTGAAACACACACCATTCGCATCGGACCGATTCTCAGAGGCGCAACATCATGAACATCCAACGCTTTACAGCCCCCACGTCGCGCGAAGCTCTTGCCAAAGCGCGTATGGCATTTGGTGACGACACACTGATCCTGTCCAACAGACCCACCGAGAATGGCGTAGAAGTGGTCGCCACAGCGGAAGACACGCTCGCGGCACTAGACAAAATGCAGGGCGGCGTCGTGCAAAAGCAAGCCGTGAGCAGTCCGGTGCGCTCCACCCCTACGCAATTCCACGACGCTTCGGCCAAGGTTGAAGACGACGCAGCGCAGCTGTCGATGAGCACACTGTCATTTCAGGACTATGTGCGTGAACGCATGTTGCGCAAGCAACATGAAGAAGCGGCAACACTCAGTTCGGCCAGCCCCGCACGCGAAGGCGCTTCACATCGGGAAGCGCCGCATGCACTTGACCGCAATGGGGGCAAAAAGGAGCCCTCGGTCTTGAAGACTGAATCCAGCAAGAAATCTCATTCCAACCCGGTGCAAACGTCCGCACTTCCGCAAGGCATTGTTGACGAGCTCCATGCCATGAAGGAGATGATGGAGGACCGCTTCAATACGTTGGCCTGGCTCGGGCAAGCGCGTCAAAACCCTATTCAGGCAAACCTGATGCTCAAGTTGATCCGTTCGGGTTACTCCCCCAATCTTGCCAGAACCATTCTGGAGAGAATGCCGGAGGAAATGAACGCAGCAGAGTCAGTCCATTGGGTGATGGATGTTCTGGAGCGCAACCTCAGGACCGACGCAGAAGGGCCGCTGTTACACGAAGAAGGCGGCATTTTTGCCCTCATTGGTGCAACCGGCGTTGGCAAGACCACAACGACCGCTAAGCTCGCTGGCATTTGCGCCAGAACGCACGGCGCTGGCAGCGTGGGCCTCATTACTTTGGACACATACCGTGTGGGAGCGCACGAGCAGTTGCGAGCCTATGGAAAGATGCTGGGCGTGGTAGCACATCTAGCCCATGATCGTGTGGCACTGCAGGACTTGCTCGGCTTGTTGTCGAACAAGAAAATGGTTCTGATCGACACAACGGGGCTTGCCCCCCGCGATCCGCGCAAGCGCGAAATGATGGACCTATTGGAACTACCAAACGTCAAACGCTTATTGGTGCTCAATGCAGGAAGCCATGGCGACACGCTTGACGAAACGGTTACCGCATTCAAGTCGGTGGGGCCACAACACACGATCTTGTCCAAGACCGACGAAGCGGTGAAGCTCGGCCCCGCCATTGACGCAGCCATTCGCAACCAGTTGATCCTTCGGGGTGTCACGAATGGCCAACGGGTCCCAGAAGACTGGGAGTCCGCAAACGCATCAAAACTGGTGCGGGCATCCATGCGTACGGCCGGTGTTTCCGCTTACGACCCCAAAGTCTCAGACCTTGGCTTCTACTTCAGCCAACCAAGCAACCGATCGCTTGCAAAGGGGCATCTCGATGCTTGAGCACTTCTCGAATCAAGCGTCGGGGCTTTTGGGGCTTTGTTCGCGTCCAGGGCGGCGGCTCATCTCAGTAGTCCACCACGGCGACGAACAGGCAGAACTTCCCATGCTGTGGCAGTTGTGTCTGGCACTGGTGAGCATGGGCTATACGGTGACCGTGTTGGACGCGACCATCGATGAATCAACCGCCAACCCAGGCTTGCAACAACTATTGGACAGGCTTTCCACCCATCACAATGGAGCACAAGATGCGCCAAGCTGGAGCGTATTGCCCTCTAAAAAGGGGCTGAACACGGTCTGCGCTGCAACAGGTACCAGCGATGAACGGCTTGCGCGCCTGTGCCGCCTTTTCCCAGCGGATGGCCTTGTAATCGTCTACTGCGGTGTTGACGCGTTGGTTTCGTTAATGGGCCAGAGTGACCATGAGCCCTTGCTGGCGGTCTCGCCGGTTCGATCCTCTTTACTAACCAGCTACATCGCACTCAAGCGCCTGTTGATTGCCGGCAATCTTAAGCCTACCATCATCAACATGCAGCAAAGTCAGGAACCACTGACCTCGGCCCTAACATCACCTGCTGCGGCAGGGTTGCACGAGTGCGCCAAGAAATTCCTGGGATTTGATGCAACCACTTTTGATATCAGTGATCAAAGAAGTGACGAACAATCCGGTGGAGACATGCAGCGCCTTGCCTTGCGAGTACTGGAACGGTCTACACTGCTCAATAGCGGTTATGAACACCTTGGTCGCGAAGTCCACCTGGATCGTGCTGCCCACTTCGGCCAATTTGCAAGGAGTCATTGATGTACACAGAGAAGGGCCAACTGGACCGATCGGCACTGATCAAACAGTACCAGCCTTTGGTTCGCAAATTGGCTCACTACATGATGGCGAAACTCCCGCCCAGTGTGGAGGTTGACGACCTGATTCAGGTTGGCCTGATCGGGCTGGCCGACGCGCTTTCGCGCTATGAGTCTTCTCAAGGCGTTCAATTCGAAACATTTGCAACCCAGCGCATTCGGGGTGCAATGTTGGACGAACTTCGCGGCAACGACTGGATGTCACGTGGCTCGCGCAAGAGTCAGAAGGAAATTGAATCCACGATGCGGCTTCTGGAACATAGGCTGGGCCGCAGTCCCATTGAATCAGAAATTGCAGGTGAGATGGGCCTTTCATTAGCCGATTACCAGGCGCTGTTGAGCAAGGTGCGCGGGACACAACTGGTCTACCTTGAAGACATGGCGCGCACCAACGAGGACGATGACAATTATCTGGATCGGCACGTGGCTGACAGCGACGCCGACCCCATGAACATGTTACGTGACCATCGGTTGCGCGAATCACTTGTCGCCGCCATCAAAGGTCTGCCTGAGCGCGAGCAGTACATCATGAGCATGTACTACGAGCAAGACATGAACCTGAAAGAAATCGCCGCAGTGCTGGACGTCACAGAATCGCGAGTCTGCCAATTGCACAGCCAGTCCATCGCGCGTTTGCGCGCCAAAATGCGATCGCATTGAATAGTTGGCGACGCAAGTTCGCCAGCTATTCAATGATCAGTCGATCAGGCTGACAGATAGGAAAAAGAACCCGACTGGCGCACGGGACTGCCATAGCCCCCAGCTGCGCCATAAGTCGCTTTGTCACGGGTAGCCGGAACCACAATTTCCAGACCCCGCTCGACGTAAGCCAGCTGGCGCAACACGCCTTCACGCAATGTAGCCACGGCAGCGGCCAAGGCTTTTATTCGCTGGATATCGTTTGGATGCGTCAATTGAGCCTGCCCGCTACTACGTGCCAATTGACTGAGCTCAACGGTCAGAGCTAGCAGCGTCTTACCCGCCGACTGCAATGTTGCAGAGTCTCCGTCCAGCAAACTTGCCTGTGCCTGGCGGCACTGCAACTCCAACTGTCCGAGTTGGGTATCGATGTGTGAAGCGTTCATTTCAGGGCCTCCGCATTGTTGTAAGTGCGCGGCCCAGTACCCAACTTATCGGGTTGTGCGATTGAGCATTTCCTGCGCGTTGGTCAATAGTTTGTCGGCAATGGCTTCGTGGTTGACCACATAAGTTCCGCCCTGTATGGCCGAACGCACCGCCGCAACTTTTTGCATATCGACGTCCGGTGATTCGCCCCGCCCGGCCTTCTCCAGCCCACGAGCCATTGTGGAGACGGTAACAGCCACTCCAGCGGCACTTGTGCTCTTCGTGGCGCTGTTGGTTGCAGCGGTGCTCGCAGTGGATGCCTGTGCCGCCTTTTGAGCTGCAGCCGCATTGCCATTGTGGACTTGAATTGAATTGTCTGAAGGTTGACCGATTTTCATAAGGTTCTCCAAAACCACGAATTGCGTAGTCTCGTGCGTATGTTATCGGCAGCATCATGACTGACTTTAGGGAAATTTGCACTGTATTTCACCCGCATTCTTAGATTACAAGTCAATTTGCACTGTTTTTACATCCAGCACAACGCCTGCCGACACCTTGCCATTTTCCATTCGCACGCGGGCCGTCTGCCCAATGACGCCCGCAGAAAGGGCTTGCCCCTCCGAAGAAACCTGAAAGCCCGGCCCTTGCGCGATCACACGAATCGGCGCACCAGCCTGAAATACCTGGGTCGGCCTCACCATGTTTTGGCGCAACGTCTGCCCAGCCAAAAGTTGGCGTGTTGCGACCTGACCAACCCACAGGGCACGGTCTTTCACAACGGGGCTGACCTCTTCGGCCCAATTGACTTCCGCTTCCGCCACGTTGTCTTGCGTAAGGACAGCTCCTGCTGCGACCGGGGCTTTCAAAATCCAGGCATTCCCATATGCATTAACGGTAACCGGCAACGACACGTTCCAGCGGCTTTGGCCATCCACACACCGCAGTCCAACCCGTGTACGCCCCCACAGCCGGGACCCCGGCGGCAGATACGGCTCCACATTGCCACAGGGTGCCAGTCTCAATCGGCTGTCCAGCGCGCCAACTTTAATTTCCATCCGCAATGTGCCTGCACCCACACTTTGCATCGAGCCTGTCGCGTCGCGCAGCCATTCTTGTGTCATGGCCTGAAAGTCTGGGCCAGCGGTACCGGCTTCTTGCGCCTGCGCCACCGATATCGTCATCGCCAACCCCAGCACGCGCATCAATGCGAACAACGGGCGCATCATTTGCATTGCAGGGGTGGAATGGACCATAGCAAACCTCCAGGTATCCAAAAGGAATCAGCCTCTCCAAATGGGCAACCAAACTTTGGATGCGTTAACTATAGAGAGCGCCGCACATTCCAAACACCGTATTTGCGGTGGATTACCCCCGGTATTCAAGGGCTAAGAAATTAAAGCTTTTCCCATAATTGCCGCATAGCGAACGCCCTGTTCCATCCGGGCAGTTCCCCAACCCATTCGGAGGTGACACATGCTTGCCAATCTAACCAGCACACTGGACTTCCAATCCAAAGCGCTGGTTCTGCGCGCCGAACGCCAGCGCGTCATCGCCAGCAACATTGCCAATGCAGACACACCGGGCTATGCCGGTCGCGATGTGAACTTCAAAGAGGCCATGCAAGCAGCCGTGGGAACCAGTACCCAACTCACACCAAAAGCATCAGCAAGCAATATTGACGGGGCCACCCATCCACGCCACATCGCACTGCAGTCCACCACGGGTAGCCTCGGCTCTTCTGCGCTGAACTACACCACACAGAGCCAGCCCGCAATGGATGGCAACAGTGTGGACATGGATCGTGAACGGGCTAACTTTGTTGACAACTCGGTGCGCTACGAAGCCACCTTGCGTTTCATCAACGGCCAGTCCAAAACGCTCTTGAGCGCAATACAGGGTCAATAGCACTGAACCCAGAAACGGCGGAGCAACACCATGTCCATGTTTTCCATTTTCAATGTATCCGGCAGTGCCATCAGCGCGCAGTCGCAGCGGCTCAATGTCGTGGCCAGCAATTTGGCAAACGCCGACGCTGTGGCAGGCCCCGATGGCCAGGGCTACAAGAGCAGGCAGGTGGTTTTTGAGACGACGCCCATGGGGTCTGATGCTTCCTCAGGCGTGCGCGTCAACAGCATTCGCGAAAGCAACGAACCACTGCGCAGAGTCCATAACCCTTCGCACCCATCGGCAGATGCCGATGGCTACGTGACGCAATCAAACGTCAACCCCGTCGAAGAAATGGTCAACATGATTTCGGCTTCCCGCTCATACCAGAACAACGTTGAGGTAATGAACACTGCCAAAACGCTGCTTCTCAAGACCCTACAAATGGGTCAATAGACCTCACGGAGACCAACATGGTAAATGCCGTCACCAACACCAGCAGCACCGCAGCCAGCGGCACATCGAAGTCTGCGGGCCAGACCAGCGCCGACGCACAACAAGACCGCTTTCTGAAGCTCTTGGTGGCCCAGTTGAATAACCAGGACCCTATGAACCCCATGGACAACGCGCAAATGACCAGTCAAATGGCACAGATCAATACGGTATCTGGCATCAACCAATTGAACGAAACCATGAAGTCCATTGGCAGCCAATTCACCGCCATGCAGGCGATGCAAGGCGCTGGAATGATTGGCCACGACATCATGCTCCAAAGCAACACCTTGTCCATCAATGCAGGCACCGCCAAAGGTGCCGTTGACCTGGAGGGCGACGCCACCACTGTGAGTGTGCAAGTGCTGTCGCCAGGTGGCCAGGTGCTAGACACCATCAACCTGGGGTCCAAGGCAGCAGGTCGCCATGCGTTTACGTGGGATGCGTCCAAATACAAAGAAAGCGCAAGCCCGTCGTTCAAAATCGTTGCAAACAATGGCAAGCAAGAAGTCGCGGCAACGGCATTGGCACAGGACACGATCACATCCATTGATACCAACGGCGGCACGATGAGTCTCCAACTCAAAGGGCGCCCCGCCATTGCCTATGACGCAGTGCGTGCCATTTTGTAGAAAACACCTCCGATCAACTCCTTCAGCATTTCAAAGGACCCATCATGAGTTTCCAAACAGGCCTATCCGGATTGAACGCTTCTGCAAAAAATTTGGATGTGATTGGCAACAATATTGCCAACTCCAACACAGTCGGCGCAAAAGCTTCGCGCGCAGAATTTTCTGCCGTCGTAGCGTCAGCCATTGGCCCCAGTGGCGGCGGCGGCGTGGGCGGTGGGGGCATCGGTGTGGAAGTGTCAACGGTCTCGCAACAATTTTCACAGGGCACCATCAATATCACCGGCAACAACTTGGACTGTGCGATCAATGGCGGCGGCTTCTTTGAGCTGACCTTGAAAGATGGCAGCGCGGCCTACACACGCGATGGCCAGTTCAAGTTGGACTCCAAGGGCAACTTGATCACAAACTCGGGTGCCAATGTCATGGGATTTTTGCCCGATGCGACTGGTACTTCTTACAGCGCAACACCTTCCGCAATGACCGTTCCGACTGGCGCACCCATTGCTGCAAAGGCCACCAGTGCCATCACCGCACAGTTCAACTTAGATGCCCGCGCACCTATCGCAGCATCTGCCGTTCCTCCAACACCATACTCAACCTATGGAACAACGATGAATGGTTTTGACTCACAGGGCGTCGCGGTTCCAGTCAAAATGTACTTTATCAAGACCGCGGCAGACGCATGGGACGTCTATGACGGAGACCCTGCTGGCGTGCCGACGCCAGGCAACAATTTGGGATCGCTCACGTTTGACACGGCAGGCAACATCTTGACACCCGTCGCGCCGTTGTCCATCAACATGACATCGACCAACGTCAACATCGGCACGTTCACTGCCACACTCGATGTCAGCAAAGCAACACAGTACGGAACGTCCTTTGCGATCTCGGACCTGACACAAGATGGCTACACAGCGGGGACACTCACTGGCGTTTCCATCAGCGAACAAGGCATCATCACCACGCGCTACTCCAACGGCCAGTCCCAAGCCACGGGCAAACTAGCATTGGCAGACTTCCGCAATGTACAGGGCCTCAAACCTGTCGGCCAGGGCAATTGGGTAGAGACCAATACCTCCGGTCAACCCATCCATGGTGCGCCGGGCCAAGGGAATTTTGGCACCATCAATTCGGGGTCGCTGGAAGCATCCAACGTGGACCTCACCGCCGAACTGGTGGCCATGATGACTGCGCAACGCGACTACCAGTCCAACGCGCAGACCATCAAAACCCAAGACACCGTGTTGCAAACACTGGTCAACTTGCGCTAGTCGCTATTCAACGGAGCTGACACACCATGGACCGCCTCATCTACACCGCGATGTCGGGCGCCAACGCGGCCGCGAGTCGCCAGGCCGTCCTGTCCAACAACCTGGCCAACGCGTCCACCAATGGATTCCGCGCCGAGATGTCAACCTACCGCGCAGTCCCTTTGCAGGGCGAAGGGGCTACGACCCGTGTCTTTGCAGTAGAGGCGACAGCCGGTTTCCTGGACCGACCAGGCCCCGCGCAGCGCACCGACCGCAGCATGGATGTCATGGCCAACGGCAATTCCTGGTTTGCAGTCCAGGCGCTGGACGGTACTGAAGCCTACAGCCGCAATGGCCACCTGGAGGTAGCGACCGACGGCACCATCGTCTCGGCCGGTGGCCTACCCGTTCTATCCAACGGCGGCTCCCCCATGACTGCACCACCGGGTGCTACGCTGTCCATCGGCGGCGACGGCACGGTCACTGCCAAGGTTGGCACCCAGCCGCCCAACAGTATCGGGCGTCTGAAAATGGTCACTCCCACCGGAGAAGACCCGCTCAAGCGGGGACAGGATGGCCTGTTTCGGGCCACCTCGGGTGACCCGCTACCCAATGATGAGAACGCCAAGCTGCAAACGGGTATTTTGGAAGGCTCCAACGTTAACCCCATTGAAACCATGGTCGGAATGATCCAGACCGCACGGCAGTTTGAGACACAGATGCGGCTCTTACAAACCGCCGAATCCAATGACCGGTCAGCCGGACAACTGCTAGGCCTGCAGGGCTAACGAGGCACTGGCCGCGACCCCCACATTAAGGAAACTGTCATGATCAACTCACTCTGGATCTCCAAGACCGGCATGGAAGCCCAGCAAATGCAGCTGGACGTTATTTCCAATAATTTGGCCAATGTTTCCACCAATGGGTTCAAGAAGTCGCATGCCGTCTTTGAAGACTTGATGTACCAAAACCTGCGGCAAGTGGGTTCCAGCACGTCGGAGCAATCCAACCTTCCCACCGGTCTGCAAGTGGGCCTGGGTGTACGCGCAGTGGCCACCAGCCGCAGCTTTGCGCAAGGCAATCTGCAACAGACCAGCAACAACCTGGACATTGCGGTTCAGGGTAATGGATTCTTCCAGCTCACCATGCCGGATGGAACCATTGGCTACACCCGCGACGGCGCGTTCCAGATCGACAACCAGGGGCGCATGGTCAATTCCGGAGGCCTTCCGCTGGCTGGCAGCATCACGGTTCCAGCGAATGCAACTGGCGTCAGCGTGGCTGCAGATGGTGCCGTGTCCGCAACCATCCCAGGTCAGACAGCGCCGCAGACCATTGGCACCATCACCTTGGCTAGTTTTGTGAATCCACCCGGCTTGGAGCCCAAGGGGCAAAATATTTATGCCGAGAGCGCTGCGTCTGGTCAGCCCAACGTGGGCACTGCCGGGGCCAACGGACTGGGCAGCTTGATGCAAGGCTTTGTGGAGACCTCGAATGTGAACGTGGTACAGGAACTAGTCACCATGATCCAGACCCAGCGCGCCTACGAGATGAACTCCAAAGCCATTCAAACGTCGGACCAGATGCTCCAAAAGCTCGGTCAACTGTGAGGTATGCTATGAAAACAATAGCTGATCACGCATTTAATACGAGGGCTAGAGGCATATTTATCTTGATGCCGATCGCCGTGGTGGCATTGTCAGCCTGCCAGCAAATTCCCCAAAAAGTCGTGGTGGACTTTGCAGAGCCCAAGGTCAGCCAAGCACCCATGCCCGTAGCCGCTGCTGCAAAGCCCGCCACGGGCAGCCTGTTCCAAAACGCAGCCTATCGCCCATCGTTCGAAGACCGGCGCGCCCGCGCGCTGGGCGACACGGTGACGATACAGATTGTCGAGAATGTGACTGCCAGTCAAAAGTCCACATCTACTGTCAATCGGGCCAGCTCGATTGATTCCAGCGCCACCGCCCTGCCCTTCAACACGGCAGCAGGCTTGGGCAAGCTAGGGATCGGTGCCACGACCAATAACGCCTTCTCCGGCAAGGGCGGTACCGAGAGCGCCAACACGTTTGCTGGCTCCATTACCGCCACGGTCATTGACGTGATGCCCAACGGCCACTTGGTTGTTTCCGGGGAAAAGCAAATTGGCGTGAACCAAAATGTAGACGTTCTACGCTTCTCCGGCACGGTCGATCCGCGCCAGCTGCAGCCCGGCAGCGTCGTCAGCTCCACTCAGGTGGCCAATGTACGGGTTGAGTCCCGTGGACGCGGCGCGCAAGGTGAAGCGCAGACAGTTGGCTGGATATCCCGGTTCTTTTTGGGCTTTCAACCGTTCTAAAGTTATCCAGAATAGTGCCGAGGGGTAACAGATCCACCCGGATCTTTCCCGTTAACCGACTCCGCACATGACACACTGGACTCCATTCACAGCAGCAACCAGCTTCAAGCTGTTGGGTCAGCTGTGTTTGGCTGTCTGCCTCAGCGCCACCAGTCTGGCGCATGCCATGCGCATCAAGGAGGTCGCCACCATTGAGGGCGTGCGCAGCAACCAGTTAACAGGCTTTGGCCTGGTGGTGGGCTTGGACGGTACCGGCGACCAGACCACACAAATGCCCTACACCACCCAGGGCTTGAGCAACTACCTGCAGCAGTTGGGTATCACACTGACAGCCACCACCCTGGCCCAGTTGCAGATGAAGAATGTTGCAGCAGTGCTGGTCACCGCGCAGCTGCCCGCATTTGCCCGCCCGGGCCAACTGCTCGATGTGAACGTATCGTCCGTCGGCAATTCCAAATCCTTGAAGGGCGGAACCCTGATTGCATCCCCACTCAAAGGGGCCGACGGCGAGATCTATGCGCTGGCGCAGGGCAACCTCATTGTGGCCGGTGCCGGTGCAGCGGCAGGCGGCAGCAAAGTGCAGGTCAACCACCTGAGTGCTGGGCGTATACCGGACGGCGCGCAGGTCGAGCGCGCAGTGCCCACTGCCTTGCAAGACGGGCCCACGATTAACCTCAGCCTCAATGCATCCGACTTTCAAACCGCGCGCCGTGTGGCATCTGCGATCAATAGCAACTTTGGTCCCGACGTGGCACAGGCATTGGACGGCCGCACGGTACAGGTCAAGGCACCGACGAACCCCAACGACCGCGTCAGCTTCCTCGCTGAAATGGAGGAGCTGCCAGTGCAGGGGTCCGTGGCAGCGGCTAAGGTCATCATCAACGCCCGCACGGGCTCTATCGTCCTGAACCAAGCGGTCTCGTTGGGCGCATGTGCCATTGCGCACGGCAACCTGTCCATCAGTATCAGCTCTACGCCAGTCATCAGCCAGCCCAATGCCCTGTCGACCGGCGGCCAGACGGTGGTGGCAGAAAAGGCCAACATAGAAATCAAACAAGAAGCGGGCAAACTGATACAGTTACCGGCAGCAGCGCAGTTAACCGACGTCGTCAAGGCACTCAACGCGCTGGGTGCCACACCACAGGATTTGCTGGCCATTTTGCAGGCCATCAAATCTGCCGGTGCACTGAACGCAGAGCTGGAGGTCATTTGATATGAGCTACGGATCTATTTCTTCTGCCCAATCTCTGGCTGCGGATGCCCAGTCGCTCGGCACCCTCAAGCTGGAAGCTGGCAAGAACACCCCTGCTGCCATCAAGGAAACTGCCAAACAGTTTGAGTCCTTGTTCATGCGCGAGCTGATGAAAAGCATGCGCGAAGCCACCATGAAGTCCGGCCTGCTCGACAGCGCCGGGGGCGACCTGGGGACCGACTTGCTGGACCAACAATTCGCCGTACAAATGTCGGGCCAGCCCGGCGGCTTGTCCGAGATGATTGCGCTGCAGCTTACCCGCCAAATGGCAGGCACACCCAAAGAGGGCGTGGTGGCCAAGCAAGCAGTCACGGAGGTCGCGCCCAAAGCGGTGGGCAAGGCAACGCGTACACCGACTGAAAGCCAGTCCAGCTTTGTCAACAAACACTCGCAAGTTGCCAACGAGGTTGAAAAGGCAACCGGTATTCCCGCCAGCTTCATGCTGGGCCAAGCCGGGCATGAAACCGGCTGGGGCAAGCATGAAATCAAGGTGAAGGGTGGGGAAGCATCACACAATTTGTTTGGCATCAAGGCCGGTGCGGGCTGGACCGGCAGGGTTGCTGAAGTAACCACCACAGAATATGTCAACGGCGAACCACAAAAACGGGTAGCACGCTTCAGAGCCTACGACTCGTACGCCGACTCCTTCAAAGACTATGCACGCCTGATCTCGGAGAGCCCGCGCTACGCCAAGGCCCGCGAACAAACCGGGTCGGTTCAGGCATTCGCCAGTGGCTTGCAAAAGGCGGGCTACGCGACGGACCCTGAGTACGCGGCCAAGCTCAGCCGCGCCATTAACACCACGCTGCAAATCCGCCGCGCGCAGGCATAAAGCGGAAACACCATGGGCAGCTTACTCAACGTCGGAAGCCGGGCACTGCAGGCCAACCAGGCTGCATTGCAAACGGCTGGCAACAATATTGCGAACGTCAATGTGCCTGGCTATTCACGCCAAAAGGTTGTACTGACCACCGTGCCGGGGCAATACTCCAGCGTAGGCTACATCGGGCAAGGCGTTACGGTCCAATCCATTCAACGCAATTTCAGCGAATTTTTGACACGGCAATCGACTCTGGCATCGTCCACCCAGTCGGCGGATGCAACGCGGGCTGACAAGCTACGCCAACTGGAAGGCGTATTCAATGGCGGGCCACAGGGCCTGGGGGCATCGATCAGTGACATGCTCAATGCTTTCTCTGACGTTGCCAGCGCGCCGACAGACATGACCGCCCGCACCGTGGTGCTGACCCGGATAGATGAAACCGCTGCACGGATGCGCTCAACCTCGCAGCAGCTCGACGACTTGCAAAGCGGGGTTTCCCAAGAACTGGCACAAAAGGCAACCACGATCAATAGCCTGGCCAGCAGCATCGCTGCTGTCAACGACCAGATTTCGCGCAGCCAAGGCTCCGGCCAGCCCCCCAACGATTTGCTGGACCAGCGGGACCAATTGATCAAAGAGCTCAATCGCTACGTACAGACCTCATCCATTCAAGCAGACGATGGTTCCATCGGCTTGTATATTGGAGCCAGCCAGGAACTGGTCTTGGGCAATAAAGCATCCACCGTTGCCATTGTCAATGATGACTTTGGCGACTCGCGCAGCAGCAAGCTGGCCGTCATGCGGTCGGGTACGCCATTGACACTGGACGAAAACATGCTCGGCGGCGGCGAGGTGTCTGGCCTGCTGCGCTTTCAGAACACCGACCTCAATGAAGGCCGCAACTTGCTAGGCCGCATGACCTTGGCCATCACGACCGCGATGAATGACCAGCACAAATTGGGGCTCGACCTCAATGGACAGGTGGGCGGCGATCTGTTTAGTCCAACGGTCATGGGCCCCGCCAACGTGATGGAGCCCAAGGCCCCCGCCGTGCTCAACACTGGCGCAATGACAGGCGCGCTCGGGCCCACATTAAGTGTGTCCGACGCAACCAAGTTGGTTGCCTCTGACTATGAAATGCAGTTCACCGCAACCGGTTTCACCATCACGCGGCGATCAGACAATGTCACGTTTACCAACCTGCAAGTTCCGCCTTCTGCCACTGCCGCCCCCGATGTGATCGCCGAAGTGGACGGCCTGCAAATTCACAACCCATTCTTTGCCGGTGCAAATCCCGGCGACCGCTTCCTGTTCAAACCTTACAGCACATCGGCAAGCAATGTCACCAGCATGTTCTCAACACCGCGTGCGCTGGCGGTTGCAAACCCGGTGGCAGCCACCATGCGCAACACCAACACCGGCAGCTTGCAGTTGGTGTCGATCGCGGCGCGCAGTAGCGTGCCTAATCCTGCCGTAGTACCAGACGTCATCCAATTCACCAGCCCCACAACCTTTACGATGCAAAGCCAGGGTGCCACGGTTTTCAACTACACGCCCGGCCAGCCCATTAACTCAACGGTTACGGGTCCGCCGCTGGCGGACTACTCCATCACGCTACAGGGCACGCCAAAAGCCGGTGATATTGTGGATGTCAACCTCAACGCATACCCTGCGCTGTCGGGTGGCAATGCCACCGCCATGATGGAACTGCGCGACGTTGCCATGTTTGACGGTGCCGCTTTGACCGACGGATATGCCGGGGCAATATCGCAAATTGGCATCCGAACACAGAGTGCCGACTACGCATCCAAGGTATCTGCTGCAATTGCAACCAATGTGGAGCGCGACCGTGCCGGTGTATCGGGTGTGAATCTGGATGAAGAAGCGGCCAGTCTGTTGCAATACCAGCAGGCCTACCAGGCGTCTGCAAAAATGATTCAGATTGCACAGAATATTTTTGACACGCTCATCCAGAATTTGAGCCGCTAAAGCGGATAGAGCAGGAGTCACACCATGTCTAACTTTTTGCGAGTCGGAACCGCCAACGCCTATGACAACGCCTTGAGCAACGTCATGAACCGCCAATCCCAGTTGGCCAGCTTGCAAGAAAACCTGACTGCCGGCAAACGCGTGGTCCGCGCCAGCGACGACCCGACGGCCGCCGCGCAGGCCGAGCGCGCGATTACCCGCCTGGAGCGCATCAAGACCGATCAGCGCGCCCTGGACTCCCAACGCAACGCCATTGCACAGGCCGAGAGCACACTGGGCGATGTCAATGAAACGCTGCAGACCTTTCGCGAACTGGTGGCGTCGGCAGGCAACGCCGGCCACAGCGCACAAGAGCGAAAGGCCATTGCCTCACAGCTTGCCGGGATCCGCGATCAGGTCTTTTCACTGGCCAACCGCAAGGACACGAATGGCCTGCCTTTGTTCAGCGCGCTGGGCAGTGCGCTTGCCCCTTTTGTTGGGCCCAGTGCACTCCCACAAGACTACACATTTGCAGGACTCCCCGGCCAGGTCGCCAGCACGGAGGTATCTATTCCCTACGCGCTGGATGGCGAGCAAGCCTTCATGACCGTGCCCACACGCGATGGGGTCTACAACGCCTCGTTGACCACTGTCGTGGCACCACCGCATGCGCTCAAGACAACGGGTGTTACGCTGACCAATCCTTCTTTGGTGTCAGGGTCGGCTTACTCCATTGCGATTACAGGTGTGGATACCACCTCCGTTCCCGGTACCACAACGGTTACGTATGACATCACCGAAACCCCCAATGTGAGCGGCCCCTTTAGTGGCACGGGCAGCTACCCCAGCAACACCACAGCCAATCTTGCAGTGACCGTCATACCAGGTCTGTCGGTCAACATTTTGGGCGCACCCGTGGTGGGTGACACCATTGCTGTTGACCCACGGCCCAGCATTTTCAGCGTACTCGACGATGCCATACGAGACATTGGCAATGCAAGCGATGGCAATGCAGCAACGCAAGCAGTGGGCCAGGGACTGCACAACATTGATATCGGCATTTCGCGCATCTCATCCGTTCGCGGCCAGGCTGGCGACCTCTTGAACCGGGCCGACAAGATTTCCACTAACCAAGACAAGCGCAGCATTCAAGTGGAAGGTGACCGTTCACGCGCGGAAGACCTTGACATGGTCAAAGGCGTATCGGACTTTCAAAACCAGCAGACAGGCTACCAAGCCGCGCTGCAGTCATATGCGCAGGTACAAAAGCTGTCCCTGTTCAACTACATCAGTTAGTCGTTTAACCGCGCAATCGGCACCATGGCCCAATCCATTCTTGGCAGTGTCACGCTCGGGTACGAGTTAATCTGGAACCAGAATCGCCGTTGCAGCGGCGTGCGACTGTATGTCGAGGAAGACGGACCCGGCTCCATTGACGCCAAGCATTTGGTGGCTGCCATCACCGAGCTTTGGCCTGCGTCAGCACCCGCCTTGTTGCTGCACGTTCGATCTACCGCACTCGCTGCCGACCTGCTCGACCATGCGCCGGTGCAAGGTATTTGTCTGGAAGTCCAAGACCCATGGCTTGGTGACGGGCTGTTTGCGGGGCGCGTGCGCAAGGCCCGCGAACGGGGTCTCAAGCTGGTGTGGCATGGTGATCCCGGGCAAGCACCAGACGCCAACATAGCGGATGTATTTCAAAGAGCACTGCGCGCACTGACACCCCAAGAAGCGCTGGCTGCCTTGCGCGTCTCGCTGCGCCAGCATCAGGATGGCGGCGTGGGTGCGCCCAACGCGGGCAAGAGCCCCGTCGTGTCAGGCGGCTTCTACGAAGGTCTTGCCAGCCAAGCACTGCTAGAGCATGCACTGGACCGCCAAGCGGTATCGGGTGTTGTGGGCTGGCCCGTTGAAGAAATCCTGCACGGCTACCGCCTGCGGCAGATTCAGCCATCCCAACGATTGCTGCGTTCATTGATTAAGGCCATTGATGCTGACGAATCGCTCGAACTACTCGAGCACCGCATGGGCGACGAGCCGCTGCTGACCTACCGCTTTTTGCGCTACGCCAACTCGGCCCATCTAGGCGCGCGCAGCGAAGTCAACAGTGTGCGCCAAGGCCTGATGGTGATGGGCTACACCAAGCTGCGCGCCTGGCTGATGGAACAAATGCCCCACGCCAGCAGCGACCTCAACCTGGACCCCATCCTCTTTGCCATGGTGCTGCGCGCCCGCATCATGGAGCGCCTGGCTGACGCAGGAGTAGAAGACGACTTGCGCCGCGAAGTGTTTCTATGCGGCATCTTTTCGCAGCTGGACTTGTTGCTCGGCGAGCCACTGGGCGCGGCCATTCACCGCTTGCCCATGCCCGGACGCATCGCGTCTGCAGTGGTTGGCCAAACCGGGCCTTACGCGCCGTGGCTGGAAACTGCCGCAGCGCTGGAGTCTGGCAACACCCGCGTCATTCGGGATGTGTGCAAGGCGCACAAAATGCCGGCGGAGGAAATCAACCGGGCGTTGTTGCGGACGCTGGGGAGTATTTAAGCTGTCGCGTCACCCCTCCACCCGAACCCGTTCAAACACCTTCCAAAACCGCGCATCCTGCGTGGCCGTGAAGTTGATGCGCATGAGTGTGCTGGGCTGGCGCTCGGCGTGGAACAGACCGCCGGGAGCCAATAGGTAACCTTCGTCCAGCATGCGCTGTGCCAGCGCGTCGGTGTCGACACCGGTTTCTACCCAGCCAAACAAACCAACAGGCGGTGCGGCAAAGCTGCAACCGTGCGCCAGCGCCAGCTTAACACTGCGTGCACGGGCCTGGTCCAGCCGGGTGCGAATGCGCTCGGCGTGGCGGCGCAACTGGCCTTGCTCGATACACAACGCCAGCGCCTTCTCCAGCAGCGCGGGCGTGGTGAGCGTGGCTAGCAGCTTGGTGTCGATGAACGACTCCACAAATGCCACGGGTGCCGCCAAAAAGCCGACCCGCCAGCCGGGCGCCAGAATTTTGGCAAAGCCGCTCACGTAGATAGTGCGCTGCAAGCCGTCCAGCGCGCACAGGCGGGTGGCGTGGTCGGGCGCTATGTGGCTGTAGGTGTCGTCCTCCACGATGTGGAAGTTGTGTGTATTGGCCAATTGCAGCACGCGGTGGGCACTGCCGGGCGACAGGCAGTAGCCCGTGGGGTTGTGGAACACGCTCACACTCACAAACAACTTGGGCGCGTGCAGTTGGCAATAACGGGCCATGACATCCAGGTCCGGCCCATCGGCGCGGCGCGGCACCGGCAATATGCGCATGCCCAAGGCCGCCAAACGGGCAAATTCAATCGCCCAGCCGGGCTCTTCCACCATCACATAGTCACCGGCGCGCAGCAGGGTGCGACTTACGATGTCTAGCGCGTGGGTGGCTCCCACCGTGGTGACGATCTGGGCAGGCAGGGCGTGCACGTTGTGTGCAGCCAGCTTTTGCGCCAGCGCTTGGCGCAAGCCGGCGTCGCCTGCAGGCTCTCCATATTGCAGCGATACCGATTGCAGCACCCGTGGGCTGCACACCTTGCGAACGGCTGCGGGCAAGAAGCTGGTCTCCAACCAGTCTGGCGGAAACACACCCATGCCAGGCTGCGGCTTGTCTGAGCTGCCGTGGAACATGCCGCGGATCAACGCTGTGGCATTGACCGGCACATGCTGCGCCTCGAAGCCACCCACACCCGCCACACTTGCTATTGAATTAGTAGCTGCTTGCGGAGTATTTGCGAGGGCTACGGCTATTTCTCGCACATAGAATCCCCGATTCTTGCGTGCTTCGACCAAACCCTGGGCCAGCAACTGGTCATATGCCGCGACCACCGTAGACGGGCTCACGCCTTGCTGCTGGGCGCATTGGCGCACCGAAGGCAGGCGCGCCCCCGGTGCCAGCAGGCGGGTGCGGATGCGCTCGGCAAAGCGGGAGTACAACTGCTCGGTGAGCGATTGCGAAGCTGTCTTCATCAACATGGGCGGACTCTTACGTGGTTTGAACTCAGTATTGGCTTTGGCATTGGCAACAGCGCCGCAGCACTTACCTGTGTTGGCGCAAATTCCAATACAGTTTCGACTGATGACTTAAAAAGTGTATTGGTACTGTGCTGATTTCAACTATACAGTCTCACGCATGACTTGGCAAGAATTTACTGCGCTCCTGGCGCTCTCCACAGCGATGAGCTTTACGCCGGGGCCCAACACCACCCTGTCGACCGCGCTGGCGGCCAATGGCGGGCTGCGCCGCGCCCTGCCCTTTGCCTGCGCCGTAGCGTTGGGTTGCAGCGCACTCCTGCTGCTGTGCGCGCTGGGCGTGGGTGCGCTGGTGCTGGCCGCACCACTGCTCGGCGCGATCATCAAATGGGTGGGCATTGGCTACCTGATGTGGCTCTCATACAAGCTAGGCCAGGCGCGCCAACTAGGTGAGGCCAATACGGACCAACTGCGCATTGGTTTTTGGTCGGGTGCGGCGCTGCAGTTTGCCAACATAAAGGTCTGGATGCTGTCGCTGGCCATTGTGAGCGGCTGGATTGCCGGCCACGCCAATACGACAGAGCGCTTGGCCATCGTGGTGCCAACCATGTTGGTCTTCGGCTTTGCCAGCAACGTAACTTACGCCGCCGTTGGCTCGCTCTTGCGCAACTGGCTGCGCGGCCCACGGGGTAGTGGCCAACGGCTCGTTTGGTTTAACCGCTGCATGGCGTTGATACTGGTCATCACCGCACTGTGGATGCTGACGCTATGAGCCAGCCACACACCCCCACCGCATTGCAAATCAACCGGGGCCTTTGGCTGGGTTTCTTGGGCATCGTGATTTTTTCGGTGACGCTACCCATGACGCGGCTGGCCGTGGGCACGCACTATGCACCGCAAATGTCGGGTGTCTTCATCGCCATGGGTCGCGCCGTCGTAGCCGCAGCATTGTCGATCATGTTTCTGCTAGCCACGCGCGCGCCATTGCCCAGCCGCGCCGACTGGCCGGCGCTGGCCATCACTGCCGGTGGCGTCGTGTTTGGCTTTCCGCTATTCACCTCTATTGCCATGCGCTATGTGGAAGCCATGCACGCCAGCGTGATCGTCGGTCTGCTCCCACTGGCCACAGCAGCTGTGGGTGCCCTGCTGCACCGCCAGCGGCCTTCGCCCGGGTTTTGGCTTTGTGCTGCGCTCGGCAGTGCCTTGGTGGCGGCCTTTGCAATGCTGCGCGGTGGTGCTGCGTTAACTACAGGCGCATCCGGCATGTCGGTTCACGGTGCCGATTTGCTGTTGGTGGCTGCCATGTTGTGCGCGTCGTTAGGCTACGGCTTTGGCGCGCGGCTCTCGCACCACATGCGGGCCGACCATGTGATTTGCTGGGCGCTCATCATTGCCCTGCCGTTCACACTGCCACTGGCCGCGTTCACCTGGCCTACAGCGCCGCTGCACAACAGCACCTGGTGGGCCTTTGGCTACCTGGCGGTGTTTTCCATGTGGCTGGGTTTTTTTGCCTGGTACCGGGGGTTGGCGCTAGGCGGCACGGTGCGGGTGAGTCAGGTACAGCTGGTACAACCGTTTTTGGGCATGTTGTTTGCCGTGCCGCTCTTAGGTGAGCAATTAGACGCTGTGACGGTGGGGTTTGGCGTGGCGGTGATTGCTACGGTGTTTGTGGGCAAGAAGATGCCGGTTCGGTAGGTTGTGTCTGTGATGCACGAGACACCTTTCAATCGCCAACCTTTGCGCCTGCCGCAGTTGCGCCTGCCGGGGTGGGCAAAGCAACGGCCCTCATGCTGCGGGTACGCAGAAATCGGGCCATTGCCTTGCCCACCCCGGCGAGTAGAGGTGATGATGTGTGCCAGTGGAAGTTCAATTTCCCTGCTTGCGACCCATCACCTCAGCAAGGGGTTGGGGTGTGCCAGGGTCCGATTTCTGCGTACCCGCAGTATGAGGACACTGGCATACCCCAACCCCTTGTCACCCACACCCATCGCGCGCTATGACTCCAAGCCAAACCCGTAAACCAACAACCCCGAGATAATCAACACAACTTAAGCACCGACGTAAAACCCCATGAAACCCAACGACCTACCCCACACCACCTGGACACTGGCCCGCCGCGCTGCGCGCATGAACCCTTCGGTCATCCGCGAAATCCTCAAGGTCACCGAAAAGCCCGGCATCATCAGCTTTGCCGGTGGCCTGCCTTCCAGCAAGACCTTTCCGGTAACCGAATTCAAGACCGCGTGCGCAACGGTGCTAGGGGGCGATGCGCAAAGCGCGCTGCAATATGCCGCCAGCGAAGGCTATGGGCCACTGCGTGAAATGGTGGCCGCACGCTTGCCGTGGGAAGTGGACCCTGCGCAGGTACTGATAACCACCGGCTCGCAGCAAGGGCTAGACCTGGTGGCCAAGGTTTTGATTGACTCTGGCAGCCGCGTGCTGGTCGAGACCCCCACCTACCTGGGCGCGCTGCAAGCTTTTACCCCCATGGAGCCCGAGGTGGTGAGTGTGGCCAGTGACGATGAAGGTGTGGACGTTGCAGACTTGGCAAGCAAGATCGGCAACGGCGCCGACAAAGCCCGCTTCCTCTACGTCCTGCCTAATTTCCAAAACCCCACCGGCCGCACCATGAGCGAAGCGCGCCGCGCCGCGCTGGTCGACAAAGCAGCCGCGCTGGGCCTACCCTTGATTGAAGACAACCCTTATGGCGACCTGTGGTTTGACACGCCGCCGCCCGCACCGCTGACCGCACGCAACCCCGAAGGCTGTATCTACCTGGGGTCGTTCTCCAAGGTGCTGGCACCCGGCCTGCGCCTGGGCTTTGTGGTGGCACCCAAGGCCATCTACCCCAAGCTGTTGCAGGCCAAGCAAGCTGCCGATCTGCATAGCCCGGGCTTCAACCAGCGGCTGATCACGGATGTGATGCAAGGCGGCTTTTTGGACCGCCACATCCCCACCATTCGCGCCCTGTACAAAGCGCAGCGCGATGCCATGCTGGCCGCTCTGGCCAAAGACATGCCTGCTGATGTGACCTGGAACTCGCCCGCCGGCGGCATGTTCCTGTGGGCCCGCCTGCCCGAGGGCATGAATGCGCAAGAGTTGCTCCCCAAAGCGGTGGACAAAGGCGTGGCCTTTGTGCCCGGCGCTGCGTTCTACAACGACCATGCTGACCCACGCACCATGCGCTTGTCTTTTGTCACACCCGACGGAGACGAAATTCGCAAAGGTGTGGCTGCGCTGGCTGCCGCCATTCAGGAACAACGTCGGCTGTAAATATGGAGCACACCATTCACCTGTGGGGCCGCTTAAGCTCGATCAATGTACGCAAAGTTGTGTGGACTGCGCAGGAGCTGAACATTGCCATTCAGCGCACCGATGCGGGCCTGGCGTTTGGCGTGACCACCACACCAGAGTACCTGGACAAGAACCCCAATGCGCTGGTGCCCACGCTGGTGGATGGTGACTTTGTGCTGTGGGAATCCAACGTGATCGTGCGCTACCTGTGTGCAAGCTATGGCGCGGCGCTGGGCCTGTACCCAGATGACCTGCAACAGCGCTTCAACGCCGAGCGCTGGATGGACTGGCAGCAGACTACCTTCAATCCAGCCGGCTCACCCGCTTTCAAACAAATCGTGCGCACAGCGCCCGAGGCACGCAACCATGCCCTGGTGCAACAGTCTGTAGCAGCAACCCATCCACTACTAGCCACGATGGACAACCACCTGGCGCAACACGCTTACATGGGTGGCGACAGCTTTAGCATGGCAGATATCCCCTTGGGCTGCGAAATGCACAGATGGTGGGGCATGCGCGAAACACAGTTTGAAGCCTGTGGCGTGCACCGCGAAGAGCTACGTGCTTTCCCCCACGTCCAACGGTGGTTTGGCCAAATTGAGCAGCGCCCCGCCACCCGCGGTGTGCTCGACATTGCCCTGTCCTGACCCTCTGACGATTCTGTTTTTTTATGTTCTACCGACCTTCCACGCCATGCTGCATCGCCCTTTTAAACAGGTAGACGTTTTTACCGACGTGGCCTACCTTGGCAACCCGCTGGCCGTCGTGCTGGACGGCACGGGCCTCAGCACCGAAGACATGCAGCACTTTGCCCGCTGGACCAATCTGTCGGAAACCACGTTTGTGCTGCCACCCACACCGCAAGCAGCCGCACAAGGTGCCGACTACCAGGTGCGCATATTTGCCACCGGCTACGAGATGCCCTTTGCCGGACACCCCACTTTAGGCACCTGTCACGCATGGCTAGAGCACGGTGGCGTGCAGAAGAACCCCGGCGTGGTGGTGCAGGAATGCAAGGTGGGCCTGGTCAACATTCGCCGCCAGTCGGCCACGCACGCTGCTTTTGCCGCGCCGCCCTTGCAGCGGCATGACGCAGAGCCTTCACTGGTGCAAGCCCTGGCGGCGGCACTGGGATTACAAACATCCAGCGTGCGGGCCAGCCAGCACCTGAACAACGGACCCAGCCACTTTGGCCTCTTGCTCGACACTACCGACACGGTGCTTGCAGTGGCGCCAGATTTCTCGCAGCTCTATAGCGTGATGCACAGCGCCAGCATCACCGGCATCGGCGTAGCCGCCGTGCAGCAGGCCGCAGCATCTGCGGGCTTACCAACGGGCCTGATATCACGCTCCAACCGCGAAGCGCGTGCATTTGTGGGTAGCAGCAGCACGGCACAATCCGCTTCGCCCATTGCTGATGCAGACGACCATGACCTGGAGGTACGCTTCTTCTTTGACACCGGCAACGGCGTCGGAGAAGACCCGGTTACCGGCAGCTTTAACGCGAGCCTGGCACAGTGGCTCATTGCCACGGGCCACATGCCACAGACCTACACCGCCGCGCAGGGCACTTGTTTGGGTGTGCAGGGGCGGGTGCTTATCCAGCAAGACACGGCGGGCCAAGTGTGGGTAGGCGGTGGCGCAGTTACCTGCATCACCGGCACGGTGCTGCTATGACCGAAGCGGCTACACCCCGCTTCGTCACCGGCTCGCTCATGCGCCATGTGGCCGTCATGGCGGGCACGGGTGCTATTGGTCTGGTTGCTATTTTTGCAGTAGACCTTATTAACCTGCTCTACATCTCCATGCTGGGCGAGCAGGCCATTGCCGCTGCTGTGGGGTTTGCCGGGGTGGTGGGCGGGTTCATGCTGTCGCTGTTTATCGGCCTGCTGATCGGAGTCACCGCCACGGTGTCGCGCACCATTGGTGCCCAGCGCATGGCAGATGCCCGGGGTCTTGCTACGTCAAGCCTGGTTTTGGTGGCTGTTATTGCAGCGCTGGTAACAGGCGCAACACTGGTGTTTCTGGAGCCCCTGCTGCAGTTGCTGGGCGCGCGGGGCCGGGTGTTGGAGCTAACGCTGCGTTTTCTGAACATGACGCTCGCTTCCAACGTATTGCTGGGCATCGGCATGGTTTGCTCGGCACTGCTGCGCTCGGTGGGGGACGCGCGGCGCTCCATGATGATCACGCTGCTGCCCGCAATCGTTACTGCGGTATTGGACCCGCTTTTTATCTTCGGCTTTGGCCTGGGGCTGGACGGCGCGGCCATCGTGGTCAACATTGCGCGCGTCGTGCTACTGGGCGTGGGCCTGCACGGCGCATGGCGCGTGCACCGCCTGCTGGCACGCTTTGACAGCAGCCGCCTCATGGCCGATGCGCGCCTGCTCTCTGTGGTGGCGGGCCCTGCCGTGTTGACCAACTTGGCAACACCGGTGGGTGCAGCCTTTGTCACGCACAGTGTGGCTGCCTTTGGCGCATCGGCTGTCGCAGGCCAGGCCACCATTGAACGGTTGACGCCGGTTGCGTTTGGCCTCATCTACTCGCTGAGTGGCGCTGTGGGCCCCGTGTTTGCACAGAACCTTGGGGCGCAGCGTTTTGACCGCGTGCGCGCCAGCCTGCGGGCCAGCCTGACCTTCATGGTGGTGGCGGTTGCCATTGCATGGCTGGTGATGGCGCTGCTGCAAGGGCCGTTGATTCGCGCCTTTTCGCTGGACGGCATGGCTGCGCAAATGGTGCACGCGTTTTGCAACTGGCTGGCGGCCAGCTTCTTCTTCATGGGCGCACTGTTTGTGGCCAATGCCGCGTTCAACAACCTGGGCCGCCCGCTATGGTCCACCGGCTTTAACTGGGCCCGCGCCACGCTGGGCACTATTCCCTTTGCATGGTGGGGATCGCAATACGGCCCTGTGGAGGTGCTGGCGGGGCAGGCAGCGGGCGCGGTCATTTTTGGCACCATGGCTTTGATTAGCGCCTTCTGGCTCACCAAAAGCCTGGGCGAGCAGCAGCCCTAATCCGCATACAACACCGTGCAAGCCCCGCCTAGCCCAACCCCGCTCGACACCCGTCCTGCCCCCACCCTCGACCATTTAGTGGTGGTGGCTGCGAGCTTGGCGGACGGCGTGGCCTGGTGCGAAGCCACGCTGGGTGTCACGCCCGGGTCCGGCGGCGAACACGCCTTCATGGGCACCCATAACCGGTTGATCAACATTGCCACGCCGCACTTTCCCACGGCGTATCTGGAAATTATTGCTATCAATCCAGTAGCGGCTCACGCACATTCCACGAGGGCTAGACGCTGGTTTGACATGGATGACCCGGCGCTGCGCGCCCATATCGCCCAGCACGGCCCCACGCTGGCGCATTGCGTGGTGAGCGTGCCAGACATCCACGCCGCAACGGCTGCACTGGCCGCGCAAGGCATCGACCGGGGCACGGTGTTGCAAGCCTCGCGCCAAACGGCGACTGAGCTGCTGCAGTGGCACATGACCGTGCGCCCGGATGGACAACGCCTGTTCGACGGCTGCCTGCCAACGCTCATTCAATGGGCCAGCGCGCACCCCACCCAGGCCATGCAAGCCAGTGGCGTCACGCTGCACAGCCTGCACGTTCAGCACCCGCAAGGCCCATCGCTGCACGCCGCCTACCAAGCCATTGGCTGGGCGGCCCAAACTGTCAGCACCGGCGCGGCGCAGCTAAGCGCAACATTGCAAACCCCCAAAGGCTTGATCGCCATCCACTCATGAACCTGCCCACCCTGCAAGACATAGAAGAAAGCGCCCGCGTGGTGTACCGCGCATTTGCCGCCACGCACCAATACGCCTGGCCGCTGCTGGCGGACAAGCTGGGCACCCGCTGCTGGGTCAAGCATGAGAACCACACGCCCGTGGGCGCATTCAAGATTCGCGGTGGTCTGACCTATTTTGACCAACTGGCACGGGCTGGCACCATGCCCCAAGAAGTGATCAGCGCCACCCGTGGCAACCACGGCCAAAGCATTGGCTGGGCGGCGCGAGCCCATGGTGTGCCCTGCACGATCGTCGTACCGGACGGCAATTCGCTGGAGAAAAACGCCGCCATGCGCGCGCTGGGCGTCACACTTATCGAACACGGAAGCGACTTTCAGGAAAGCCGCGAGCACGCCATCGCGCTGGCCCAGCAACGCGGGGCGCACATGGTGCCCAGCTTCCATATCAACCTGCTACGCGGCGTATCGACCTACTGGTGGGAACTTTTCAAGGCTGTGCCAGATCTAGATGTAGTGTATGTGCCCATTGGCCAGGGCTCGGGCGCGTGCTCCGCCATCATTGCCAAGCGCGCCCTAGGCCACCGCGCGCGCATTGTGGGCGTGGTCAGCGCCCACGCCACCACCTATGCCGACTCACTGGCCGCAGGGCACGTGGTGGAAGCACCCGTAACAACGCTACTGGCCGACGGCATGGCCTGCCGCGTGGCAGACGCGCAAGCACTGCACATTCTGCAAGGCGAGATCGACCACATCGTGCAAGTAACCGACGCCGAAGTAGCCCAGGCCATGCGCGACCTGTTTGCCTGCACGCACAACGTGGCCGAGGGCGCAGGCGCTGCGGCATTTGCGGCGGCCATGCAAGAGCGCGCGCAGATTGCCGGGCAAAGCGTGGGGCTGGCGTTGACGGGGGGGAATGTGGATACGGGGATGTTTGGGCGGGTGTTGTTGGGACAATAGGGATTGCGAAATTCTGTGCTTCTTTGGGCCGATGGATTCGCGATGGACCTACGCGGGAAGCGCAGCAATCCAGGAAATCCCCCGATCTACCGGCTACCTCAAGCCCTCAGCGGCATTGCATTTAACGCTGACCTGCCACAGCCTGCGAGGCCAGTCGCCTGAGGTCCTCCACGACCACAAAAAAACTGGCGATGAGTGGCGCTGACAGGCGCTCTGCTAGACAGATCACGTGCACGTGAGTGCTCAACGCCAGATCCTTGATTGGCAATACCGCAAGGCGCGAATCTGCCACAAAGGCCGTTTGAGCCACAACGCCCAGACCGAGGCCCTGTGCTACGGCTTCCCGCACCGCTTCACGACTGCCAACCTCCAGGGAACTGCGCACGTGTACACCAGCGACGGCCAGTCCTGCCTCAAAAACGGATCGTGTTTGCGAGCCTTGTTCACGCAGTACAAATTCCTGGCCTTCCAAGTCAGACAGCATCATGGTTTTCCGATTGGCAAGCGGATGTGTTGACGATGCAAACACGATCAAGGGCTGCTGGCGGTAGGGTATGCAATGCACTCGTTGATCATCAACTGCGTGCAGCATGACACCGACGTCGGCACGATGATCAAGGATGCTGTCGACGATTTGCTTTGAGTCCCCGATGTTGATCGCCAGTCGAATGCGTGGGAACAGTGTGCGATAGCGCTTCACCATAGGCAGCACGTTGTACGGTCCAACGGCTGCAACCTTTAAATGGCCTTCGTATTGACTACGCGCGCTTAAAAGCAATAGCGCTGCCTGCTGCTCAGCTTGGTAAATGCGGTTGCTGATTTCATGCAGGCCTTGGCCAAAGGTGGTTAGCTCCACCCCCCGCCCGCGGCGCACAAACAGCTCTACACCGAATCGCTTTTCCAAGCCTGCAATGTGAGCCGAAATGGTGGGTTGCCGAATGCCAAGCAGGCGTGCCGCGGCCGACATGCTGCCCGTGCGTGCGGTGGCATCAAAGGCTTTTAACTCTGCAGAAGTGGATGAGATATCCATAGATGTGGTCTATAGGTTAATTGCTGTTTATGACAGTTTTTTTCACAACCATGTCATGTGCGCGGTCCACACTGGCAGGACAGTTCACTTATCTATGCGCCCAACGCCAACCGTGCCTTACGCCCCATGACTACCCACACTGAAGCAACCGCACCTATAGCTTGCGCGAAGCGTGACGCGCAGATTGTCCTCAGTACAGATGCGCTGGAGGTCGTCTATGGCAATGGAACGCGGGCATTGTCGCCAACCAGCCTGAAGTTTGTTCAGGGTGAATTTGTCGTGTTGCTCGGGGCGTCTGGCGCGGGAAAGTCCACACTGCTGCGCGCATTGAATGGGCTTGTTTCACCAAGCAGCGGTGCGGTGATGGCCGCTGGCGTTGGCGACCTGTCACATGCAGCCCACTTGCGATTGCATCGCAGAAGCACAGGAATGATTTTCCAGCAGCATCACCTTATTGGGCGGCTGTCCGTTCTGGACAATGTCCTCATCGGTCGTTTGGGCTACCACAGCGCTTTGGCAACACTTGTCCCGTGGTCACTTGTCGAAAAAGAAGGCGCGCTTGCCGCCTTGGAACGTGTCGGACTGCTTGATCGCGCGCTGGATCGTGCTGACCAGTTGTCCGGCGGTCAACAACAGCGCGTGGGCATCGCGAGGGCGCTGGTCCAAGGGCCAAAATTGCTGCTCGCAGATGAACCCATCGCCAGTTTGGACCCAGCAACTGCTGAAGATCTGCTTACGCTTTTGCACGGTATTTGCCGCAGCGATGGCCTGACACTCATTGTGAGTCTGCACCAGGTTGAGTTTGCGCGCAAGTTTGCCGATCGCATCGTCGGCCTGCAAGGCGGCGCTGTTGTGTTCGACAGCACACCGGCCGAATTGACTAGCGCCCTGGCAGAAAGCCTTTACAGAGGCGCGCCACCTAGCGTGCGCCCCAAGCCCCTTGGCACCAACACCATTTCATTTCAACCGCAAGGAGCTCCATCATGAATCGTCGTCACTACCTGTTCGCTGCCGTCTTCGCAACGGCTCTTTCCACTTCTGTGTTTGGGCAAGGCAAAGATCCCGGCAAACTGCGCGTCGCATTGTTGCCGGATGAAAATGCCGCCACGCTGATTCAAAACGCGCAGCCATTAAAACTGTATTTGGAGAAAACGCTAAACAAAGACATCGAGCTTATTGTCACTACTGACTACTCCTCCATGATCGAGGCGATGCGTTTTGGCCGCATTGAGGTGGCGTACTTCGGTCCGTTTTCTTATGTGCTCGCCAAGTCGCGCGCCCCGGAGATTGAGCCCTTTGCCGTAGGCGTCGAACGTGGTTCCCCCACCTATAACTCGATTTTGATCGCCACCGCTGGCGGGCCGGTCAAATCGTTGGCCGATATCAAGGGCAAGCCCTTTGGCTTCGGCGACCAAGCGTCCACTTCGAGTCACCTGGCGCCGCGCGCGCACATTCTAAAAAAAGCCGGGTTGGACGGCACCAAAGACTACCAACCCGTGCATCTGGGCGCACATGACGCAGTGGCACGTGCGGTGCAAGCGGGCCAAGTGCCAGCGGGTGCGCTGTCTAAGGCGATCTACGACAACCTGGTGGCCAAAGGCACTATCGATGCCAGCAAAATTGTGCAACTCGACTTGTCGGAGCCCATTCCTAACTACCCTATCGTGATGCAGGGCAATTTGGCCCCTGGGTTGAAGCAGTCCATTCGTGCCGCATTTCTCAACATGAAAGACAAGGAAGTTCTCAAGGCATTTCGCATTGATGGATTTGCCGCAACAGATGACAAAGCGTATGACGTGCTGCGCGAGACCGCCACGCTGCTCAAGCTTGATCTTGCCAAGACCAAATGACGACTAGCGCTGCGCCTGCGCGCTATGCGCACATTCTTTCGCAAGCGCGGGAGGAGTCGGGCCGACAGACCAGACTGGTCATCGCCATCATCGCCGTGTGCGTTATTGCGTTATGGCTGACGGGCTTCTTTGACCTGGATCGGTTTGTCGAAGGGGCCCCAGCTGTGGCGCAACTCGCGTCAGAGATGGTGCCGCCCAATTTCTCCCGGTGGCAGAGTTGGATCAAGCCTTTGCTCGACACGCTGGCAATGTCGATCGCTGGTACTGCGCTGGCGGTATTGCTTTCGCTGCCCCTGGCCCTGATGGCCGCACCGAACACCTCGCCCAACGCCACGGTGTACCGGCTGACACGCACTATCCTTGCGGCTTTTCGCTCGGTACCCGAGATTATTTTGGGTATCCTTTTTGTGGCTGTAGTTGGTTTTGGTGCGCTGCCCGGCGTACTGGCGTTGGCTCTGCATTCCACGGGAATGGTGGCAAAGTTTTATGCCGAATCCATTGAGCATGTAGATCCCAAACCACTGGAGGCCGCGAGCGCTGCAGGTGCCAGCCGCCTGCAGGTGATCACGCATGCTGTCCTGCCGCAAGTCCTGCCGCAGCTGGCGGATATCTCCATCTACCGTTGGGAATACCACTTTCGCGCGTCGGCAGTGTTGGGCATTGTGGGTGCCGGTGGCATCGGATTTGAGCTGATGGCCGCATTGCGGCTCATCAAGTACGACGAGGTGTCCGCGATCTTGCTGGCCATTCTGGCCTGTGTTTTGGTGGTCGACAGCATCGGTGCAGCCCTGCGCCGCAAGCTGAAATAGCAACCCTTCAACAGAACCGTATATGAGCGAGCGTTCAAAAATTCTGGTTACACAACGCATCCATGATGAGGTGCAACAACGCCTGGCCGTTCATGGCGAGCTTGACATGAACCCCGGCCCTGAACCTTGGCCGCAATCTGAGGTGATTCGGCGTGCCGCGCAAGCCACTGCAATGATGGGGTTCATGACCGATCAGATTGACAACGCGTTGCTGCGAGCCGCGCCACACTTGAAGATTGTGGCCTGCGCGCTCAAAGGGTATGACAATTACGACATCCCGGCTTGTACCCAGGCTGGCGTCTGGGTCAGCATCGTGCCTGACCTGCTCACGGAACCTACTGCGGAATTGGGCATTGGTTTGGCAATCTCGCTGGCTCGGCATGTACGGCAGGGTGATGCCTATGTCCGCTCGGGTGTGTTCAACGGTTGGCGTACGCACCTTTACGGAACGGGCCTACATGGTTCGGTGGCAGCAGTTATCGGCTTGGGGCAGGTTGGAGGCGCTATTGTGAAAAGACTTAGCGGCTTTGGCTGCGCACGTGTTTTGGGCGTGGATCCGGATGCAAGGCATACCGACGTTGAAATGGTTTCGCTTGACACTGCCGCTAGGTCAGCAGATTTTCTTTTTGTCGCAGCCCCACTTACGGCTGCCAGCCACTACCTGATTGGGCAAAGGCAGTTGGATCAAGCCAAACCGGGACAGCTCATCATCAATGTTGGACGTGGCTCTGTGGTGGACGAGGCGGCAGTGACTTTGGCATTACAAAAGAGGCAAATTGGTGGCTATGCAGCGGATGTGTTTGAGTGCGAAGACTGGCAGTTGAGCGACCGACCCCAGCGGATTTCTCCCGAACTGCTGGCGTTAGACAACACGGTGTTCACCCCACATATCGGCTCTGCCGTGCAAAGCGTTCGGCTCGCGATAGAGCACAGTGCTGCCGACAACATCATTGCAGCGCTAGAGGGTGGTACCCCACCCAACGCAATCAATCTGCCGCAGCGAATTGGTGGCTAGGCTTTCTACTCGCAATCTAGAAATCTGCAACAGGAAATAAAGAGCCAATCACTGTTAATCTGGCCAAGCCTAGGCTCACTTAAACTGCGTAGCAGCATCCCCGTCACCCCATTCCAATGAAGCTGCTCCCTGGTCTGGGTTCATACCCGGCCACGGGCCCGAGAGCACATTTACCCAAGAGCGGCGCAGCAACCCCTATGTGGCCGATCATCGGCTGGCCGCCTGATGCGGCACAATCTGCGCACTTCTTTGTAAAAAATCATTCGTAACGCACCATGTCTGACACCGCCCACATTGCCCCCCGCGACAAAGCCGAAATCCTGGCCCAGGCCCTTCCCTACATTCGCAAGTTCCATGGCAAGACCATGGTCATCAAATACGGCGGCAACGCCATGACCGACCCCGCCTTGCAGGCCGACTTTGCTGAAGACGTGGTGCTATTGAAGCTGGTCGGCATCAACCCGGTGGTGGTGCACGGCGGCGGGCCGCAGATTGAGAATGCGCTCAAGCGCCTAGGCAAAAAAGGCGAGTTCATCCAGGGCATGCGGGTGACCGATGCCGAAACCATGGAAGTGGTGGAGTGGGTGCTGGGCGGCGAGGTGCAGCAAGACATTGTGGGCCTGATCAACCAGGCCGGTGGCAAGGCCGTAGGCCTGACCGGACGCGACGGCGGCATGATCCGCGCGCAAAAGCTCAAGATGCTGGACAACGCCGACCCCAGCGTGGAGCACGATGTGGGTCAAGTGGGCGACATCGTCAGCATCGACCCCAGCGTGGTCCAGGCACTGCAAGACGATGCCTTTATCCCCGTCATCAGCCCCATTGGTTTTGGCGAGAACAACGAGAGCTACAACATCAACGCCGACGTGGTGGCGGCCAAGCTGGCTACTGTGCTGAAGGCCGAGAAGCTGCTCATGCTGACCAACATCAGCGGCGTGCTCAACAAAGCCGGAGAGTTGCTCACAGACCTGACTGCGCGCCGCATTGACGAGCTGTTTGCCGATGGCACCATCTCGGGCGGCATGCTACCCAAGATTGCCGGTGCACTGGACGCGGCCAAGAGCGGCGTGAACGCCGTGCACATTGTGGATGGCCGTGTGCCCCATGTGTTGCTACTCGAGATATTGACCGACCAGGCCTTTGGCACCATGATTCGGTCGCACTGAGATTGCTACAGTTGTTATAGCTGCTCACGCACGTTCTACGAGGGCTGGAGGTCAATTTCATGCGACTCTTATTGGTGGAAGACGATGTCATGGTGGCCAGCGGCATCAAGCTGGGTCTGGCGGGCGCGGGCTACGCGGTGGACTGGGTGGGCAGCGCCGAGCGTGCACTGGAGGCCACGCGGTCAGAAACCTTTGACCTGGCCGTGGTTGACATTGGCCTGCCCGGTATGGATGGACTGGAGCTGACCCAGGCCCTGCGCAAAGCGGGCCACACCATGCCGGTGCTGATACTCACCGCGCGTGATGCGCTGCAAGACCGGGTGCAGGGGCTGGACGTGGGCGGTGACGACTACATGGTCAAACCCTTTGAATTGCCCGAGCTGCTGGCCCGCCTGCGCGCACTCTTGCGCCGCTCGCAAGCGGCCACGTCTGCCACCATCGTCTTTGGTCCCTTGGAGCTGGATACCGCCTTTCGCAAGGCCTGCATTCGTCCTGCTGGCGGTGGCGACACCATACCCATAGAACTGGGCCCGCGCGAGTGGACAGTGATGGAATACCTGATGCTGCAAGCGCCCAAACCAGTGAACAAAGACAAGCTCATGCAGGCGCTGACCGGGTGGGACAAAGAAATCACGCCCAATGCGGTGGAGGTGTACATCTCGCGCCTGCGTGGCAAGCTGGACCCGCACGGTTTGTCGCTACGGTCCATCCGTGGCTTTGGTTACCGGCTGGAGCTGCAGGTTGCGCCGGATACGGCCGCTCTGGCTGCAGACGCGCCACCTGCCGCCCCGGCTGCCTGATCACCGGTCACCATGGCCGCGCCTGCGCACAACACCTATGGCATGGCCGCAGGCCTCAAGCGTAGACTGCTGCTGCTGCTACTGGCGCCCTTGCTGGTACTGGCCCTGCTGAACACCTGGTTTGACTACTCTTCGGCCGACAGCGCCGCCTTGCAACAAGACCGCCAGTTGTTGGCCAAGGTGCCCCTGCTGGCGGGGTCCGTCGTGGCGCCGGGTGCAACTGTGTCAGACTCACCTATCGTACTGATGGCGCCCGCCATAGAAGATTTTTTGGATGATCGGCCCGATCGGTCAGCAGTCGCATTGGTCACCCTGGAAGGCGAAGTTCTGAAGGGCGACGCTTGGCTTGGTGGCTTGCCGCCCGATACGACAGAGCCAGAGTTTTCCAGCCGGGAGTTTGAGGGAGTCACCTACCGCATCGTCAGCCAGCGCATGCACACCGTAGCGGGTGAACTGGTGATGCGTCTGGCAGATGGGTCCGACCCGCGCCAGCAGTGGTTGCGCCTGCTGTTGTGGAAGGTGGCCTTGCCCAATCTGGTGCTGGTCTTTGCGGCGTTTTTTGCGGTGAACTGGGCGGTACAGCGCGCGCTGCGTCCGCTGATTGAACTCAAAGAGGCCGTGGAGCGGCGCTCGCCACAAGACCTGTCTGCCCTTGACGCGCTGGGCTCACCCGACGAGGTGCGCCCCTTGGTGCAATCGTTGAACCGGTTGTTTGATCTGGTCAACGCCCAGGCCGAGAGCCAGCGCCGTTTTGTGGCCGATGCCGCGCACCAGCTGCGTACACCGTTGGCGGGCTTGCAGTCGCAGGTGGAGGCTTGGGCGCAATCGGTCAGCGCAACGGCTGCGCAGGCCAATCCTGCGTATGTGTATTCTGCGGATAGCCCGTTGCCGCATGCGGACCTGGAGAAAGTCTCCATTCGGCTTGAAGGCACGCAGATTTTCAAGTTGCGGCAGGCCGTGCGCCGCACCTCACAGTTGGCCAACCAGTTGCTGGCGCTGTCGCGGGCCGACGCGCACAGTGCCAATGTGCAGCCCATGCAGCGCGTGGACCTGCGCCAGATGTGCGAGACCCTGCTAGAGGCGCATCTGGATGCTGCCATGGACAAAGACATTGACTTGGGGCTCGAGACACAGGACGTGCACACCACCGGCCACGAGTGGCTACTGCGCGAGCTACTGGGCAATTTGCTGGACAACGCCATACGCTATACACCGCGGGGTGGCCACGTCACGCTGCGCTGCGGCTGGTCGCGTGATGGCGGCGCGCTGGCGGAACACGCGTTTCTGGAAGTCGAGGACAACGGGCCCGGTGTGCCCGAAGCGGAGCGCGCGCGCATGCTGGAGCGCTTCTACCGCATCACCGGTACGGTAGGTGAAGGCAATGGGCTGGGTTTGGCCATCGCGGAAGAGATTGCCCGGGTGCACAACAGCCATTTGCAAGTGCAGGACGGCCACGGCGGGCAGGGCCTGCGGATGCGCCTGAATTTTCAGGCAGACCCTGTGCGAGAATGATTTATCCCCACTGCTTTGTGCACCATGCCAGCCGCCCTCGACCAGCCCCTTGAGCCACACGACCACGTGACCGACGCGACCGAAGCAGCCGTGCCAGAGGAAAAAGTGCGCAAGCGCCCCAAGCCGGGTGAACGGCGTGTGCAAATCTTGCAAGCGCTGGCCAGCATGCTGGAGCAGCCCAGCGGTGAGCGCGTCACCACCGCCGCCTTGGCCGCCCGCCTGGATGTGAGCGAAGCGGCGCTGTACCGCCACTTTGCCAGCAAGGCACAAATGTTTGAAGGCTTGATCGAATTCATTGAGCAATCGGTTTTCTCGCTCATCAACCAGATCATCGAGCGCGGCCCATCCCCAACTGACGCAGCTGGCGATGCTGGTACACGCCAGGCCGCCCGCATCATTGCGATGCTGGTGCAATTTGCCGAGAAAAATCCTGGCATGGCCCGCGTCATGGTGGGCGATGCGCTGGTGTTTGAGAATGAGCGGCTGATTGCCCGCATGACCCAGTTTTTTGACAAGATCGAAAGTACGCTCAAACAATGTCTGCGCGACAGCGTGTTTGGCGCGTCAGCCACTCCGACCGTTGACGCACAAGTGCGCGCCTCGGTATTGAGTGCCTTTGTGGCTGGGCGGCTACAACGTTATGTGCGGTCGGGCTACAAGCGCCTGCCATCCGAGCACCTGGATGCCAGCTTGCAGGTCTTGCTCGGGTAAACCCACCCATCAATTAGGCCGCCTGCTCTAGAGCAGAAAATTTATTTCCAAGGCAGCATGTAATTACTGCAGAATAGTACGATCGTTCTATTTTGCAGTACAGTGCGCCCATGTCCATTGCTTCTCCATCCGCCAAATCCATCCGCAAAGTCCGCCCGGCTTCAGCGCGGGTGAGCGCAGACCGGGAATCGCGTGCCCGCCGCGCCTTGCAAAAAGGCCAGCAGACCAAGTTGGCCATTGTGGACGCTGCGCTGGTACTGGCTACACAGGTTGGCCTGGAAGGCCTCAGCATTGGCGCCCTGGCTGAGGCCACGCAGATGAGCAAATCCGGCGTGTTTGCCCATTTTGGCTCGCGCGAGGATTTGCAAATATCCGTTATCAACCAATACTTCTCACTCTTTGAGCGCGACGTTTTCTACGCCGCCATGGAGAAGCCACGCGGCCTGCCCCGGGTGCAGGCCTTATTTGCCAACTGGATGAAACTGGTCGATGAAGACATCCAGGCGGGCTGTATTTTTATCAGCGGCGCGGTTGAGTTTGACGACCGACCCGGGCCGGTGCGCGATGCGTTGGCTGCGTCGGTACAGACCTGGCTGGCAGCCATGAATCGCTCTATCGTACTGGCCAAGGCCTGCGGTCACTTGCGTGCCGATGTGGACGAAGAGCAAATGGCGTTTGAGATCCACGGCCTGATCCTAGCCCTGCATTACGAAGCCCGCTTTCTGCACCGGCCGGGGTCTGTCGCCCGTGCCAACCGCGGTTTCGAAAATATTCTGGCGCGTAACGTTGCGCCCAACCAGTCCTGACGCCAACGCCCACCGATTCACCATTCAACAAGGAGTAGTTCACCATGCCAACATACAACCCGCCCCTGCGCGATATGCAGTTTGTGATGCACGAAGTGCTCAAGGTCGTGGATGACTTCAAACAAATTCCACAACACGCCGAGATGGATGTTGAAACAGTCAATGCGGTGCTGGAAGAGGGGGGAAAGTTTGCTTCCGAAGTGATCTTCCCGCTCAATATTTCAGGCGATGCTGAAGGCTGTACCATCGACCAGAGCACCCATGCGGTTACCACACCCAAAGGTTTCAAAGAGGCTTACAAAGCCTATGTAGAAGGCGGCTGGCCAGCACTGGCCTGCGACCCTGTGTACGGTGGACAAGGCTTGCCCTTGGTGGTCAACAGCATGTTCTATGAAATGCTCAACAGCGCCAACCAGGCATGGGCCATGTACCCAGGCCTGACCCATGGTGCCCACGCCGCGCTGCACACCCACGGCACCGACGCGCAGAAGAAGACCTACCTGCCCAAGATGACAAGCGGCGAATGGACGGGCACCATGTGCCTGACCGAGCCGCACTGCGGTACCGACCTGGGGCTCATGCGCACCAAGGCAGAGCCACAAGCCGACGGCACTTACAAGATCACCGGCAACAAGATCTTCATCAGCGCCGGCGAGCATGACATGGCCGACAACATCATTCACCTGGTGCTGGCCCGGCTGCCCGATGCCCCCCCCGGCATCAAAGGTGTGAGCCTGTTCATCGTGCCCAAATTTCATGTGAACGCCGACGGCACGCTGGGCAAGCGCAATGGCATCTACTGTGGCGGCCTGGAACACAAGATGGGTATCAAGGCCAACGCCACCGCGCAGATGGTTCTGGAGGATGCGGTGGGCACTATGGTTGGCCAGCCCAACAAGGGCATGCAAGGCATGTTTGTGATGATGAACGCCGCCCGCCTGGGCGTGGGCAACCAGTCACTGGCGCTCACCGAAGTGGCCTACCAGAATGCGCTGGCTTACGCCAAAGACCGCATCCAGATGCGCAGCCTCTCCGGCCCCAAGGCCAAGGATAAGCCGGCAGACCCCATCATCGTGCACCCCGATGTGCGCAAGATGCTACTCACCGCCAAGGCCTATGCCGAAGGTGGCCGTATGTTGCAGGTGTATTGCTCCATGCTGCTGGAGAAGGAACACTACCACCCCGACGAGACGGTGCGCAAAGAGTCTGGCGAAATGCTGGCCATGCTCACGCCTATTGCCAAAGCATTCCTTACCGACAACGGCCACATCTCCACCAACGCCTGTATGCAGGTGTTTGGCGGCCATGGCTTTATTAAAGAGTGGGGCATGGAGCAGTTTGTGCGCGACAACCGCATCAACATGATCTACGAGGGCACCAACACCATCCAGTCGCTGGACCTGCTAGGTCGCAAGATCCTGTCGAACAACGGCGCAACGCTCAAGAAATTTGGCAAGCTGGTAGGCCAACTCGTAGAAGAGGAAGGTGTCAATGAAAAGATGGCCGAGTTCATCACGCCGATTGCCATTCTGGGCGATCAGATGACCAAATTCACCACCGAGATTGGGTTCAAAGGTTTCCAAAGCCCCGACGAGGTGGGCTCGGCTGCGGTGGACTACCTGCGCGTGGCAGGACACATGGTGTTTGGCTACTTCTGGGCACGCATGGCGCAAGTAGCACTGCGAGAGATTGCCGCTGGCAATACCGATGCGTTCTACCTGGCCAAGCTGCAGACGGCGCGCTTCTACTTCGCCAAGCTTTTCCCTGAGACCGCAACACTCATGCGCACCGCCCGCGCGGGCAGCAAGGTGTTGATGGATACCGATGCCGCTTTGGCTTAATGAGGAGAACCCATGAAACGATTCAATCTCGCCACAACGATTGCACTGACCTTGGGTACGGTGTGCCTTTCAGCAGCCGCCCAAATGACACCGGTTGGCACATGGCACACAATTGACGACAAGACCAACGAGGTCAAATCTGAAATCACCATCGTTGAAACCGCGGGCGTCGTCACGGGCAAGGTGAGCAAGCTGCTGCGCAAAGAAACCAAACAAGACGCGACGTGTACCGAATGCACCGATGACCGCAAAGACAAGCCCATACTCGGCCTGGAAATCATTCGCGGCGCCAAAAAGGCCGAGGGCAAAGAAGTGTGGGAAGACGGCAAGATTCTTGACCCGGAAAACGGCAAGAACTACACGCTGCGCCTTACACCTATTGAGGGCGGCAAAAAGCTGGAAGTGCGCGGCTCGGTGTTTGGCATCGGACGCACGCAGACATGGGTTCGCGTGCAGTAATTCCATTTTTTGCGAGAAAGTTCACCATGTCCCGTTTTAATGTCCGAAAAGTCGCCGTCCTCGGCGCTGGCGTCATGGGTGCGCAAATTGCCGCCCACCTTGTAAACGTCAAAGTGCCTGTGGTGCTGTTCGATCTACCGGCCAAGGATGGCCCGAAGAACGGTATCGTCACCAAGGCGATCGACAACCTGAAGAAGCTCAAGCCAGCGCCTTTGGGTGTTCCCGAAGATGCGGTGCTGATCCAACAAGCCAACTATGAAGAGCACATGGCTGTGCTGGGCGAGTGCGACCTCATCATTGAAGCCATTGCCGAGCGCATGGACTGGAAGCTTGATCTATACAAGAAGATCGCACCCTTTGTCGCGCCCCATGCCATTGTGGCGTCTAACACCTCGGGTCTTTCCATCACCAAGCTCAGTGAAGCCTTGCCAGAGGAGATAAAGCCCCGCTTTTGTGGCATCCACTTCTTCAACCCGCCACGCTATATGGCGCTGGTTGAGCTGATCAACACACCCACCACCCAGGCGCAGGTGCTAGACGACCTGGAAGCCTTTGTCACCAGCAACCTGGGCAAGGGCGTGGTGCACGCCAAGGATTCCCCCAACTTCATTGCTAACCGCGTCGGCATCGCTGGCATGCTGGCCACCATGAAGGAAGTAGAGAACTACGGCCTGACCTATGACGTGGTGGATGACCTCACCGGCAAGAAGCTCGGGCGTGCGTCCAGTGGCACCTTCCGCACGGCCGATGTGGTTGGTTTGGACACCATGGGCCACGTGATCAAAACACTGCAAGACACGCTGAGCTTGGAGACGGACCCTTTCTATGCCAGCTTTGCCACACCCCCCGTGCTGCAAGCGCTTTTGGAGATGGGTAACCTGGGCCAGAAGGCGAAAGCCGGGTTCTTCAAAAAGGTTGGGCGCGACATCATGCGCTTTGATCTGGAAAGCAAAGACTACGTACCGGGCGGCGAGAAGGCCGATGAAGTCTATGGCCGCATGCTGAAAAAGCCCGCCGCCGAGCGCCTGAAGTTGTTGCGCAACGCTGAGGGCAAACAAGGTCAATTCCTGTGGGCCATCTTGCGCAACAGTTTCCACTACGCCGCCGTGCATTTGGCCCATATTGCCGACAACGCACGCGATGTGGACTTCTGCATGCGCTGGGGCTTTGGCATGCAACAGGGTCCATTCGAGCTGTGGCAAGAGGCAGGCTGGCTGGAAGTGGCACGCATGGTCCAGGAAGATATTGATGCGGGCAAGGCACTGTGCAAAGAGCCATTGCCAGCGTGGGTTTTCAAAGGCCCTGTCGCCGACGCTGGTGGCGTGCACACACCCGCTGGCTCCTGGAACCCCACCACCGGCCAATTCGTACCGCCGCGCAGCCTACCCGTTTATGCCCGCCAGCATTTTCCCGAAAGCGTGCTGGGCGCCCAAGCAGTGCCTGCCGCCACTGCAGGCAAAACACTGCATGAAGATGACGACATCCGTTTGTGGACGCTAGATGACACTGTGCTCATTGCCAGCATCAAGACCAAGATGCACGCCATTGGTGGCGGGGTGATTGAAGGCTTGTTGCAAGCGCAAGCAATGGCGGAAAAAGATTTCCAAGGCCTGGTGATCTGGTCGCCAGACGAAATGTTCTCCGCCGGCGCTGACTTGCAGGGCATGATGCCAGCCTTCATCATGGGCGGCGTCGGGGCCATTGAAGGTGCAGAGGCCGAACTGCAAAACGCCATGCTCAAGCTGCGCTATTCCAATGTGCCAGTGGTGTCTGCCATTCGTGGCATTGCGCTGGGCGGAGGCTGTGAGCTGGCGGTGTATTCCAGCAAGCGTGTGGCTGCCATGGAAAGCTACATCGGCCTGGTCGAAGTGGGTGTGGGCCTCGTGCCTGGCGCTGGTGGATTGACTTACATCGCCCGCCGCGCTGCTGAAAGTGCAGAGGCCTCCACCGGCAAAGACCTGGTGCCCTTCCTCACCGAAGGCTTCACTGCAGCGGCCATGGCCAAGGTAGGCACCAGCGCACTGGAAAGTCGCAAGCTGGGCTACCTGCTGCACAGCGACGTGATCGTGCCGCACAAAGACGAGTTGTTGTATGTGGCCATCAATGAAGCCAAAGCAATGTTTGCCAGCGGCTACCGTGCACCGCACAAACGCCAATTTGCGGTAGCCGGGCGCAGCGGTGTCGCCACCATTAAAGGCTCGCTGGTCAACATGCGCGATGGTGGTTTCATCAGCGCCCACGACTTCCATATTGCCAGCCTGATTGCTGAGGTGGTGTGTGGAGGCGATGTGGATGCAGGCAGTTTGGTCACTGAAGAGTATTTGATGACGCTGGAGCGCAAGGCCTTCTGCTCTCTGCTGACCAACCCCAAGACCCAAGAGCGGATCATGGGAATGATGTCCACAGGAAAACCAGTGAGAAATTAGTATGAAACAAGTTCAAGAAGCCTATATCGTTGCCGCCACCCGCACGCCCATTGGCCGTTCACACCGCGGGTTCTTTCGCAACACGCGGCCAGACGATCTACTGGTCAAGGCACTTCAGTCGGCACTGGCCCAGGTACCGAGTCTGGACCCACAATCCATTGAAGACCTGATCTGCGGTTGTGCCATTCCTGAAGGCCAACAAGGCCTGAACATCGCGCGCATTGGCGCTGTATTGGCAGGCCTTCCCACCAGTGTGGGCGGCATCACCGTAAATCGCTTTTGCGCATCGGGCTTGAGTGCCGTGCAAATGGCGGCCGACCGCATCCGCGTGGGTGAGGCTGATGTGATGATCGCCGCCGGTGTGGAGAGCATGAGCATGGTGCCCATGATGGGCAACTCACCATCGCTTTCGCCCACCATGTTTGAGCGCGACGAAAACATTGGCATTGCCTACGGCATGGGTCTGACGGCCGAGAAGGTTGCCAATCAGTGGAAGGTGAGCCGTGACGCGCAAGACGCATTTGCCGTGGAGTCACACCGTCGCGCGCTGGCTGCGCAAGCCGCTGGTCACTTTGCCGCTGAGATCACGCCCATTGACGTGGTGGACCGCAGCCCCAATTTGGAAACCGGTGAAGTGGTAGAGAAGCGGCGCACGGTGTCGCTGGACGAAGGCGCGCGTGCCGACACCTCCATGGAAGGCTTGGCCAAACTCAAAGCCGTGTTTGCGGCCCGTGGCTCGGTCACCGCTGGCAACAGCTCGCAAACCTCGGATGGCGCAGGTGCTTTGATTTTGGCTAGCGAGAAAGCCGTCAAGCAATACGGCTTGAAGCCGCTGGCGCGTTTTGTGAGTTTTGCATCCAAAGGTGTACCACCGCACATCATGGGCATTGGGCCCATCGAGGCCATTCCCGCAGCCCTGCGCTATGCCGGCTTGAAACTGGACGATATCGACTGGATTGAATTAAACGAAGCCTTTGCGGCGCAGTCACTGGCCGTGGTTAACACGCTAGGCCTGGACCCTGCCAAGGTAAACCCCATGGGCGGCGCTATCGCACTAGGCCACCCACTGGGCGCCACCGGCGCTATCCGCTCGGCAACCGCCATCCACGCGCTCCACCGCAACAACCTGAAGTACAGCATGGTGTCCATGTGCGTGGGCATGGGCCAAGGGGCTGCAGGAATCTTTGAGAGAGTCTGACACCATGCAAGACATATTGATCCACGTCGCCGATGGCGTACTCACCCTCACCATCAGCCGGGTGGACAGAAAGAACGCTTTCACGGCTGCGATGTACACCGCCATGGCCGATGGCTTGGACCAAGCGCAAAACGACCCTGCCATCCGCGTTGCCGTCATTCAGGGCGACATCACCGTCTTTAGCGCAGGCAACGACATTGGCGACTTCTTGAGCAATGCACCCACGTCACAAGACGCACCGGTCTTCCGCTTTTTGCGCACTATCACGACGTTCCCCAAACCCCTGGTTGCTGCGGTGTGCGGCCCCGCTGTAGGTATAGGCACTACCCTGCTCTTCCATTGCGATCTGGTCTATGCGGGTGATAACGCGGCTTTCTCGTTACCTTTTGTAAATCTGGGCCTGTGCCCCGAGGCGGGTTCAAGCCTCTTGGTGCCGCAAATGATGGGCTACCACCGCGCCGCAGAAGCCCTGCTGCTGGGCGAGCCCTTCATGGCTGAAGCTGCGCTGGAGGTGGGGTTGGTCAATCGCATCGTGCCGCCCACTGAGGCGAACGCTATGGCGCAAGCACAGGCACGCAAGCTGGCTGCAAAGCCCATGGCCTCGTTGATCGAAACCAAGCGCCTGATGAAAAAAGGTCAGATGGACCAGGTGCTGGCACAGTCGGCCGAAGAAGCCCAGAGCTTTGGCCGCATGCTGCATGCGCCTGCAGCCAAAGAAGCGTTTGCCGCTTTCATGGAGAAGCGCAAACCGGACTTTTCCAAGGTCTAGTAACGATATTGGCCGCTAGCCCTCGTGGAATGAGCATAGATTGCTCCTAAGTTAGGAGCAATACAAAACCAAGTTTTAGAGCGCTTCCAACGCAATCAGCTCCGCCACCGTCTGCTTGCGCCGAATGATGCGGGCTTGGCCACTGCCAGCCCCGCCTTCCACCAAGACCTCCGGAATCAGCGGTCTTGTGTTGTAGTTGGAAGACATGGATGCACCATAGGCACCCGTATCGTTCACCACCAGCAGGTCTCCCACTTGGGCCTTCGGTAAATCGCGTTGTAAGACCACGCCACCCTCGCCCTGCGTAAACACATCGCCAGACTCACACAACGGACCGGCGATCACCGAAGGCTGCACCGCACCCGTTGCGGGTGTGCCATCGGTGTGAATGATTTCCATGCCGTGGTAGCTGCCATACATGGCCGGGCGCGCCAAATCGCTAAAACCCGCGTCGACCATCACAAAATGCTGGCTACCTTGCGCCTTGGTGGCGCGCACCTCGGCAATCAGCACGCCTGATTCGGCCACCAAGTAGCGGCCGGGTTCCAGCTCCAGCGCGACGTGGTGACCGAGCAAATTGGCGATGTTCTGGCGTGCCGCGTCCCACAGCGAGAAGTAGTGAGCGGTGTCGATAGGTGCCTCGCCAGAGCCGTAAGGAATAGACAAGCCACCACCGGCCGATATGGCTTGCAGGTCCATGCCCTGCGCTTTGACGGCGCGTACCAGCTCAACCATGGCACCACACACTTCTTGCAAATGCGCGTAGTCCACGCCCGAGCCTATGTGCATGTGCAAGCCCTGTAGTGCAAGCCCATTGCTGCGCACCTTGTGCAAAGCTTGCTCTAAGTCGCCGTGCCAGATGCCATGCTTGCTGTGTTCGCCGCCCGTGTTGGTCTTGTTGCTGTGGCCGTGGCCAAAGCCGGGGTTAATGCGCAGCCACACCGGGTGGCCAGGGCTGACCGCACCCAACTGGTCCAGCATGTCGATGGAGCCGCAATTGACCGGAATGCCCAGCTCGACCAAGCGAGGAAGTGTGGTGCGGTCCAGCAAGTCCGCAGTAAATACGATCTCGGCGTGATTGCCGTGCAGGCCAGGCGTGAAACCGGCGGCCAGCGCGCGTTCAACTTCACCCAGCGACACAGCGTCCACCACCACACCCAGACCCTTGAGCAGGCGCAGGATGTGGGTGTTGGAGTTGGCCTTTTGCGCGAAGCGAACCACGTCAAACTGGCGCAGAGCCTGGACTTGGCGTTCGATAGTGGCAGCGTCATACACCCACAGCGGAGTTCCGTGTTGATGGGCTAGGGATGCGAGGGTGGAGGGGGTAAAGGGGTTCATGGTCTGCATGATCTCAGACCCATTGCATTCAATCAATGCCATTTTTGTTCTTCAACTATTCAATTTAGATATAGTCTATACATGCCCCGCCAACCCAAAACGACCGCAACACACCCAGGAACCTGGGCGACTGGGCGTTCTGCGCAGGTCAAGGAGGAGCCCGCAAAGCGGGCGGGGGACACGGAGCAGAACGTCCAGTCGCCCAGGTTCCGATCGCGCCTAGACAACGCTCCCCAACTAACTCACCGCCAGCTAACCCAATTCAGAGCCATCATGCTCCACGGCAACCTGAGCCGGGCCGCTGAAGCCACGGCATCGAGTCAGCCCACGTTAAGCCGTGAACTGGCGCGGCTGGAGCATTTGTTGGGCTACGCCCTGTTTGACCGCGTCCGGGGTCGGCTACGCCCCACGGCGCGCGCACTGGCACTGATGCAAGAGGTTGAGCGCTCCTTCGTAGGCCTGGAACAGATAGCAGCACGGGCCCAAGAGTTACGCACCCTGACAACGGGCCGCTTACGCATTGCGTGCCTGCCGGCGCTGGCCCATGCTTTGGTCCCACAGGCGCTGGTGCACTTCAGCCGCACAATGCCCGAGGCCAGTGTGAGCGTAGTGCCTCTAGAGTCGCCCTGGCTGGAACAGGCGTTGAGCGAGCAACGTTTTGATGTGGGCTTGGGTGAAACATCGGAAGCGCCTACAGGTGTGGAACTGCGCGTACTGCTGCGTGTCAATGAAGTGGCGGCACTACCCGCTGGCCACCGTCTGTGCCAACGTGCCGTGCTCACGCCGCAGGACTTTGCCAACGAACGCTTTGTGAGCCTGGCAGAAGGCGACCCCTACCGCCAAGCGATCGATGCCATGTTTTTGGCGGCCGGAGTGCAGCGCGCTACCCTGCTAGAAACAGCAAGTGCAGTCTCAGTGTGTGCCATGGTGCAAGCGGGGCTGGGCGTGGCCATCGTCAACCCGTTGACTGCGGGTGCCATGGCAGGGCCTCATTTGGTCGTGCGGCCACTCAGCGTTGCAGTACCCTTCAACGTGAGCCTTTTGGTGCCGCAGGTGGCCACACCGCACCCCCTAAGAGACACGCTGATCGACGCCATTAACCAGTGCACGGCGGCACGTCCTAGTTGAATCCCCTATCATTGTGGCCTGCGCCGCACATCGGCCACTCTATCTATGGAATCCACTGCACCACCCCCTGCCCTCGTAGCCTTTCGCAATCTCACATTCAGCTATGGTGAGCACGTCGTGTTGGACAACGTGTCGCTCACCATACCGCGTGGCAAAGTGACTGCACTGATCGGACCCATGGGCGCAGGCAAAACCACCACCTTGCGGTTAATGGGTGGAGAGTGCCGTGCACAGTCCGGTCAAATGCTGTTTGACGGTCAAGACCTGGGACGCTTGCGGCAGCCAGCGCTCTATGCAGCGCGCAGGCGCATGGGAATGTTGTTTCAGTTTGGCGCCTTGTTTGCCGACTTGACTGTGTTTGACAATGTCGCATTCCCCCTGCGCGAGCACACCGACTTACCCGACGCGCTGATCCGCGACATTGTGTTGATGAAGCTCAATGCCGTAGGCTTGCGGGGCGCTCGTGACCTGCTGCCCAGCGAAGTGTCGGGCGGCATGGCACGCCGGGTTGCCATCGCGCGCGCGATTGCACTGGACCCTGAATTGGTCATGTACGACGAACCGTTTTCTGGTCTTGACCCCATTTCACTCAAGACTGCGGGCCGCTTGATTCGCCAACTCAATGACGCGATGGGACTGACCAGTGTGTTTGTCTCGCATGAACTCAAGCAATCGCTTGCCATTTCAGACCACGTGATCGTGCTGGCCAATGGCAAGGTGGCTTTTGAAGGGACGCCAGATGCGGTCATGCAAAGCACAGACCCAATGGTGAACCAGTATGTCAAAGCCTTGCCGGATGGCCCGGTGCGCTTTCACTTTCCCGGAGCTTCAGTAGAGGAAGATTTCAAACTGGCGAGCGAACCAGCGCTGCACGCTTAGCGCCTTGTCGCGCACCATGTGTGCCACATGGTCCTAAACGCTTGCTCAACCTCGGTGGCGAGAGCGGCCCCATCCAACAAGCCAGACGTTGCCATGCGATCGCGCATCGACGTGCGCGTAGCGGCTAGCTTCGCACGATCTTGGGCCCATGCGATTGCCGTTTGCAAATAGGCTTCTGAATCCTTGGCAACGCAATCGCCAAGTTCCAATCGGGTCAATATGCTGGCACCCACCCGACTGGGTGCAGTCTCACCTACCAAAGTAATCACAGGCAGCCCCATCCACAACGCATGGCATGTCGTCACGCCACCGTTGAACGGGAATGGATCCAGCGCGATATCGGCTTCATGCCCCAGACGCAAGTAATCCTCAATGCCTGTCCAGCCACGCAAGGTGAGGCGAGCGGGTTCCACACCCCATGCACCAAAGGCGCTTTGCACGTCACGGGCCAAATCTGCGTGCTCCATCCCAGCGGCTTGCAGCAATAGGCGTGACCCGGGCAACTTGACCAGCAATTGGGCCCATACAGACAACATGGCCGGGGTAATCTTGGAAAAGGTATTGAACGAAGCAAACGTGACAAAACCATTGCGTTCAACGGGCCCCAGACCCACTGCACCGCAGGCTGGGTCGGGCCGGAACGCCGCATAGAAGCGATTGACCCGGACCAATTGTTCACTGTAAAAAACTTCACTGTGCCCCGGCGGGTCCATCACCGCATCGGTGATGCGGTAATGCATGGACGGCAAACCCGTGGAGACTGGAAAGCCGAACCAGCTGACCTGCACCGGTGCTGGCTGAAGTGCAAACACCAGCAGGCGATTGCCTTCGGTGTGACTGGATAAATCAACCAAGATGTCGATGCCATCGGCCCGGATGCGGTCAGCCAACGCCACATCATTCATGTTGAAACATTCGACCCAAGTGTCTGCTAAAGGCTTGAGACGCTCGGTCACCGCATCCACCCTTGCACTGTTGTTGTAGCAGATCACCTCGAAGTGATCGTGGTGCAGGCCGGACAACAATGGCTCGATCCAGTACGCAGCCGCGTGATTGCGAAAATCGGCCGAGACATAACCGACTCGCAACCTGCGCTCTGGCTCGGGTAGGTTTTTGTGCGACACCATGGGGCGCTGCGTTGGCATGCTATGCATGCGACCCCAGGCTTGAGCCTGCAGCCAAAGGTCTTGCGCACTGGTAGAGACGTAGCTGCTGGCCAATATGCGATTGCTGCGCGTGGAGGCTGCGCTCGGGTCCAGTCGCAGTGCCACTTCAAATTCGGCAACTGCGTCTTCCTGTTTTCCCAAACGCAATAGTGCGCCACCCAAATTGGCATGGTGCATGGCCAGCGCGGGCTGCAGCTTCACGGCGGTCTGGTAGGCATGCGCCGCATCAACAATGCGCTGCATCAGCAGGTACGCGCCACCCATATTGCAGTGTGCTTCTGCAAAGTCGGGTTTGATGGCGACGGCGGCCTGACTGGACGCAAGCGCACCATCAAGGTCGCCTTGTGCCTTCAGAACCAGGCTCAAACTGTTGTGGGGATCTGCGTAATGTGCGTTTTGCGCGATGGCGCTGAGAAAGCAAGCCTTTGCAGTTGCCACGTCGCCAATTTGGATCAATGCCCGGCCCAAATTGTTGTGTGCCACCGCGTAATCTGGCTTGAGTGCAATCGCTTCCCGGTAGTAGCGCACGGCGTCAACCAAATTGCCCTGGCGGAACAGCATATTCGCAAGGTTATAGCGGTAGGCGTGCGCTACGGGGTCCGCTTTGGCGGCTTTCGCGAGCAGCTTGATGGCCTGATCCGGGTTGCCCATCTCTTCCAACAAACAGCCCTGCAGATGCAGAACCTCTGCGTTGTCGGCGTCTTTTTTAAGGATGTCTGCGTAGGCGGCTTTTGCAGCCTTCAGATTGCCCATCTGGCGATACCGCACGGCCTGCGCCATGGCATTTGCCAGATCTGATTTAGAAGGCTTTACAGCCACAAAAACTCCCGCATACGCACACCTTTTGAAACGCTGGCAGTAATCCCGCTAGAACGGTGCGGTATCTTAACGGACCACTAACGGACGATGAGTGCAGGGCGTCTAAGCCCTGCTCACACGCAGAGCGATGTCACGCGGAATAGGGATCCAGACAAACAATGCTTCCGTCGGCGCGGTACTGGATTTCTGCCATCTTGATTGAACGCAGGTGGGTGACACCTTTGGACAACACAGAGTCGTGATAGAACAAATACCACTTGCCCTGGAATTCGCAAATGGAATGGTGCGTGGTCCAGCCAACCACTGGGGTCAAGAGCTTTCCACGGTAGGTAAACGGTCCGTAGGGACTGTCGCCCGTGGCATAGCACAGGAAATGTGTATCGCCAGTGGAATAGGATAAGTAGTATTTCCCATTGAATTTGTGCATCCATGACCCTTCGAAAAACCGCCGATCATGGTCGCCGGCCAGCAAGGGTTGGTTGTTTTCATCCACGATGGTGATTTCGCGTGGCGACTCTGCAAACTCCTTCATGTCGTCGCTGAGTCGCGCGACTTTTGGGCACAACGCAGGTTCATGGTCTGCCGGCTCGCCCAGATCGGCAGAATAAACATTGTTACGGTAGTTTTGCAGTTGCCCACCCCAAATGCCACCGAAGTACATGTAATACTTTCCGTCGCCATCTTCTAGAACAGCTGGGTCAATCGAATAACTGCCTTTGATCGCTTCGGGTTCTGGTTTGAAGGGCCCCGTGGGTGTGTCACCCACCGCAACACCGATTTGAAAGATCCCGTCTTTGCGCTTTGCCGGGAAATAGAAATAGTATTTCCCATTCTTTTGCGCAGCGTCGGGAGCCCACATCTGCCGCTCGGCCCAGGCTACGTCTTTGACGTGCAAAGCCACGCCATGATCGACGGCTGGACTATCGAGTGAATCCAGGGAGATGACGTGATAGTCTTCCATGGCGAAGTGGTCACCGTTGTCATTGAACGGGATTCCCGCTTCAATGTCGTGCGATGGGTAAATGTAAAGCTTGCCGTTGAACACATGAGCAGAAGGATCTGCGGTGTAAATGTGCTCAACCAAGGGCTGTGAGATCGCCTTGGTCTTCAATAGTTCGAGATCCGGAATATTTTCTTCTGCTGACATAGCGAGCACTTTTCTACGATGAGTTGGATTGAACAGAACCGTTCAATAGTCTCGGCACTGCCAGCAAATCTTTGGGATGCACACCCGAGGGCAGGACACCATTTCCAAGTCATCGCAGCAAACGAGAATTGATTGCGCTAGATTCTAGGAGACTTTTAACGAACTCAAACGGAATGCGGAATCAGCATCGTCCCCAAGTCGCCCAACACAGGGTTAACCCGACCACTCGGACTTTGGTGGTATTGCTGTGATGCAGCACCGGACTATTGAGGTGTAGGAGAGACCAGTTGCCAACCTTCGGGACAACTTTGAACGTAGGGGTAGTACTGGCCTATTGATTTGCAAAAATACCAGGGGTTAACCATCTGCTGCGGTGCCGCTTGTGTGACGGGCGGTGGCATGTAGGTTGGTGCCGGCTGGACATAAGTGACTTGCGGCTGCACGTAGGTCACCGGTGGTTGAACATATACAGGTGGTGGCGCACTGGGCTTACTCGCTGCAGCACCAATAACTGCACCTGCAAGACCCAGAAAGAGCAGTGGCGCTACCCACCCTCCACCGTGGTGGTGTGGGCGGTGATGCCCATGGGACGAGTAGCCTCTGTAGCCATTGGCCCAAACGTTGCCGCACATTGCGACGACCATCAGCATTAGGACAACCGTGTTGCGTACAGTTTTCATATTCAGTCTCCGGATCCGTGCTCAACGAACAAAAACCGTACACGGTTGACCGCGTTTCCAAAAAAACCATATGCATCGTGCATACAATTTCATATACTGTATGCATTAACAGTTGTCCATTTTTGCACGCCCTATGTCCTTCGACACCCCTGAACCCAACGGCCTTTTTACAGACGACGACCAGACCACACGTTGCGTCTGGTGCCGCGCGACTTTGGAGTATCAGCAGTACCACGACCATGAGTGGGGCCACCCAATTGACAATGACGAACGGCTCTTTGAAAACATATGTCTGGAAGGATTTCAGGCCGGCCTGAGTTGGTTAACGATCCTGAAAAAGCGTGATGCATTTCGGCAAGCATTTGCCAACTTTGATTTGAACCGCGTTGCCGCATTTGACGAAGCCGATATCAAACGCCTGGTCCTGGACGCAGGCATCATTCGCCACCGCGGGAAAATTGTCTCGACCATCAACAACGCGCAGCGCGCGTTGGCACTGCAACTCGAATTCGGCACGCTTGCCGCATACTTTTGGCAATATGAGCCTGCCGCCGATACGCGACCCGCACACATTACTTTTCAAGGCCTCGCCGGAATGACAACGTCGGCCCAGTCAATCGCCTTGTCAAAGGATTTGCGAAAGCGGGGCTGGACGTTTGTGGGGCCAACCACCATCTATGCATTCATGCAGGCCGTTGGATTGGTCAACGATCATCTGGAGGGCTGCAGTGCTCGCACAGGGGCAATAGATGCACGCCGTGCATTCAAAGTGCCGCAATAGATCACCATTGCACCGACCTCTCATTCCGTTTCCAAATCATTTGTGGCTAGGCGCGAAGCCGCAGGCAGTGCTGAAGCACGACAAGGTGAAGCCACAACGACACAAGTGATTTAGAAATGGAATTAGCCAACCCTAACGGGGTAATTCATAGTCAAGCTTTTCAAGTTTGGCGCGCCAGTAGGGTTGCCGTCCTGCTGGCATCAGCCATGCCGCTTCCGCCTCTTGCGGTACCAGCATGCCGCCGTGCGTTTCGTACCGTTGCACCGTAACTTCCCATGGTGTTGAAACCAATGCTCCGTTGACCCATGTGCTGCGCTCGGTGCTAGTGATCCGCTCCACCAAACCCTGACCATTAAATGCAAATAGGAGCGACACCGTCAAAGCCCCGTCGGTCAAAGTTGCTTTGGCGGTCTGCGCATCCACCATCGCCCACTGCACGCCTTGGCTTGGCAGGAGTGCCGTTGGGTACCAAACGCTCTCTGCGAAGTAGCGTATCAAATCATCTCGCGCGTTGTCACCAGTACCCTCGCGACCACCTACGTCAAATAATCCGATCACTGATGGCTGCAGGCTTCCCAAACCAGCAACATAGGTGTTTCTGATTTGAATGGTGAGGCCCATAGCACTCGACACAGCTGCATCCCACACGAAACCGGGCCGCTTGGTGGTCACACGCTGGCGGGCGGCAAATGGCTCCCATTTTTTTCCGTCACCACGGTTGATAGCGCCTGTTTGTTCCAGGTACACCCTGCGTACGATAGGCTGGTTTGGATTGAGCACGCTTGCGAGATAGCGGCGCACTGCAGGTGGCAAGCCCGCCAACTCTGCCTCGTCATACCGCTGCGCTCGTGGCGTGGGGGCATCGACAGCCATCTCCTCAAGTGACGCAAGGCGCGCATTGGTCGCGTGGATCCATCGCGAATGGCCCCACAGACCGAGGACCAACGCAGTGCCGAAGAGGGAGAACACGACAATCTTGGCCCATTTTATATTTCTGACCAGCTTGTTGACCCCCTGAGGGGCGTAGCTGGGTACGACATAGTCTGCAATGGCTGCAGCCTTTTCTTCGTCCGATCGTTTGTCTTCAGTGTTCATGGGCGCTGTTTTCAGGTTGTTCGACGGTGGAGGCGGGTCAAACATGTGGTGCAGAGCTTACAGTGGAATCGAATAGGAAGTGCACCGGGCAATTCACATGAAAAACTGCCAGCGCAAACGCTATCAATACTATAGCTAATTACGCCTAATCTACGAGGGCCACAACCGAGAACGATTACTTTCTTACTGAGCGCGCCTTGCTTGGCGGCTTCCGACTAGGCATGGCATCCGTTGCCCCTTGATCCAAACACAACAAAGTGTCCACATACGAAACAAAGCGGTCCAGATAGGCGGGGGCGGTCTCACGCATCAAGGCCAAGGTGCGCAGCACGACCATGTGCGAATTGATCGGGCCAGCATTCTGGGGTGGTCGTGCCATTGCCTGCGCCACCTGCCGCTCCACACTTAACCTGGACCAGGTCGTTCGGAATTGCTGCACCGATTTCAGCTCAGTGCTTGGAGATGGGCCTGTGCCCAAGTTGACGTCAGCACGCCCGCCGTGACCTGCTAGCTCCTGCTGCTGCAGAGATCGCACCAGATCACCCAGTGTTTCAGGTTGCCTCGGCGCGGTCTTGGCTACAGGTACGGGGTGATGGCCTGAACTTGCGCGTGTGATCAGGGCTTGATAGCCTGCGAGGGCAAGTTCCAGCTTCGCATCCAGCACGCTGCGTACACGCCCCTGATGCGGTTCAGCTTGGCGTGCCAATACTTCGATGAATCGAAAACGCACCGGGTCAAGCCGGTCCGCACCGGTTTCACGCAAGTTTTGCAGCTGTACCGCCCATGGTTCGTGTTCGTCGGCAGTGGGCTCAACACTGGCCAGCGCTGCCGTCATGGTGCGGCTACCGTGCCACGGTTGGCCTTTGGGACAGGTGCCATCTCGACACGTCGGTTTTGCGCGCGCCCTGTTGCGTCGTTGTTGGATGCAATGGGTTGCTCAGCGCCAAAAGCTGCCGCAAACACCATGGAAGCCGGCATGCCAGCTTCCACCAAAGTCCTTGTGACCGTCAACGCGCGCTGCGCAGAAAGTTCCCAGTTATCTGCAAATTGACTGTTCCCACCGCGGATGGACCTGTCGTCGGTGAACCCACTGACCATCAACAGCTCCTCTCGATCTGTCAAATAGGCCTTAAGCGGCAGCACCAGACTGGTCAAGAGTTGGTGCCCCTCTGGCTGCAATTGGTCTGAGTTCAAGGCAAAGAGCACGCGTCCACTGATCCCGATACGTCCATCATTGAGGGTAATGCGCCCTGTTGATAGCGGCACGGCCAGAGCTTGCTCGAGGGCCATTCTGCGTTGTTGTTCAATCTGGTGCTTTTTGACTTCGTCTTCCAGTTGCTTGGCCATTTGAAGTTGGACCACCATCACTCCAACCAACAACAACACAAACGCGCCCAAAAGGCCTGACATCAAATCGCCAAAAGCAGCCCATATCGGTGCTGTTTGCTCTGTGCCCGCTTCGGTATCGTCCATCGTTACGCAGCCTCTTTTGCCACCAGGGCCTTGCGGGCTGGCAGGTGGCGCAACTCGTCAAACACTGCTTTCTGCGAAGTCATGCTCAAGTCGATGATTTCACGCGCCTGCGCCACGTAGTACGCCAGCTGCTCGTCACTGCGTGCCATCGACTTATCCAATGCCCCCTCAATGCGCTGCAGATTGGCAATGAGCTTTTCATTGGCGTCGGCAAAGATTGTGATGGCTTGGGAAAAGGAGGCACTGAGCGCCGACACTTCAACAGCACTGCCCGCCACGTTGGCAGTGATGTCTGCGAGTTTGTCAGCCTGCGCGTCCACACTTGCAGTGAACTGTTCGTTGACATGGTTCAATGCAGCGGCTGAGGACGTAACCATGGCGTCAATGACGCCGCGTTGTTCTGCAGATGCGTGGTTGATGCCATCGAGCAAAGTACCCAAGGTTGAAAGGATGCGGCCACGCTCCTCCAGGAGCTCGTTATCCCGTGCAGCACTGTTGGACACTTCGTTTCGCAACTTGCCAATCACCTCGGCCGCTGCGCGTGGGGCTTCTGAAGCCGTTTCGATGAGTCGCGCGATGGGCTCTTCGAGCGCGGTGCCCAGTGTGGTCAGGTGTGTGGCGACGGTTGACTGCAGTTCGTCAAGGCGTTCGACGGCTGCCATTGCGCGTGCGGCTTCGTCGGTGCGCAGCGCCCCAAGCTCCGTGCGCAATGTCTGCACGGTTTGTTCCATGCGCTGGCCGTACTCGCTCGCCCAACGTTCCTCGCTGGCCAGGCGTGCATCAACCAAGGCCTCGGACCGCTCGATCAATTGCGATGCTTCTGCAAGTGTCTTGTTCGCGTTGGCCTCTACCTGTGCGGTCACGCCCTTCCACTCCTGTCGCAGTGCGATAGCCACGTCTTGCAACGAAGCCGATTGACGCGCCGCCAACGCAACATGGGCATCTTGCTGCTGTGTAGCGGCTTGGGCCCATGTCGACGTGAGCAAGCTTGCTGTTTCATCCAGCCGCTGGAGAACCTCTTGGATTTGGCTTCGCGTGGTGGTGACCATTTGCTCTTGCATGGTCGCGGCCTGTTGGGCAACGCCTGCCATCGCCAGGGTCATCACGGGTCGCACAGTTTCACCAGCGGCCTGTGCGCCTTGGGCCAGACACTCGCGTAAAGACGTTTCTACCGAATGGGCCAGGGTGCGATACACATCTTGTGTCCGCGTGTGAAACGATTCTTGACTTTCGTGCAGGCGGTCACCCCATTGCTGTCCCATGCGCTCCATATGGACCATCATGCCCTGCAATTGCTCCACCACAGCGGGCAGCATTTGTGCTTGCAGCTGCAATGCTTGATGGGTTTCATGCCTCTGTTGGGCGTGTGAGAACCTCTTCAACGTCGTGGCAACGGCAGCATCGAGCATCAGGCCAGCAGCCACACGGTCGTGGCGGCTGAGTGCGGACATCAAGCCCAACATGGCTGAGGTAGCCACGCCGGCCACCGATGTTCCAAACGCCAGCCCCAGGCCCTTAATGGGTGCTGAGAACACAGATCGAATGGCTTGTAGGTCATTGGATCCGTCCAAGGCAAAGACGGCTCCATTGAGCGTTACAACCATACCCAGAAACGTACCCAACATGCCTAGCATTACCAACAGGCCGACCAGATAGGGGGTGAGTCCCGGGCCCGGCAATCCTACCCGCGATCCGTCGAGGCGCAGACGGACATGGCTTTGCATTTCTGCTGGCACGGTTGCGACCCAGCTTTCTAGGTTGGCGAGATTGGCGGGTACGTTTTGAATGGCAACGACGAGCCCTTTGGTGGCATGTCGAAACCGGCTCAACTCTACTGCGCCGTAACCATAGACCACTGCGATAGCCGCAGTAACTGCAAGAGCCAGCCAATTAGTCCCGAAAAAGCTGAGGGCGATCCAGGCGACGGCGAACGCGCCCAGTGCGAACGTGGCCGCGTAAATGTTTTTATTCATGGATTTTGTATGTTGTCGTTCTGGAGTGCATCCAGCAAGCCAGCGGTAGTCTGCAAGCGCAGATCGAGCTCCGCAAGCAACACAGCCTGCAGTTCTGCACGAAAGTGGATTTGCCATGCACGCGTCTTTGCATCTGCGGCGGGCGCATCGTCGTCCGCCGCCGTGTCATCGTGCAGGGCACGCGTATTTTGTCTGCGCAAGTGGTGGAAGCGCTTCTCCATCAGCGCAGGCAGAGTGGATAGCAATCTTCCTTCTTGTTCTGACAGTATGTCTTCCAGTGCAGCATCCAGAGCCGCCAATTGTTTGAGTGGAGGCGATATTTCCTCAATGCATGTTCTGACCTTCTTGCGCACGGTTCGCACATGGGTCTCCATTTCGCGTTGATGCGCCTGATGGCACCGGCGGATCGGCGCATAGTCTTTTGCATCGTCCACTGGTTCGCTTGATTGTGGCCATACAAGCTCCTGGCGCAACCTGCCGCGGTCGGAAAGAAAGCTTTGCTGAATCGTACTGCCCATCTTCGTCCGCGCAGCTGCGAACTCCTTGGCAACAGACGTCTCATCCCCACGAATGGTTACCTCTGGAGTGCCATCAAAGCCCGCCTTATGGATTGCATTCAAAGCAATAGCGCCTGGGAAGTCGATCCATGTGCCCAAGACTTGCCCAAAATCGTCGGTCGTTGCAGGGCGATCCAGGATTTCCAGTTCGGCAAGCGTGCGTACAAGTTGAGATCGGTGAAAGTGCGTACGCGTTTGTGTTCGCGTCATATTTTTGCGGGGTCCAGGTTTGTGCTTCCGAATGGAAACGAAAAACCGATATTGTGTTCGGCACGCCCCCGGGCCATGTTCACCCGACGGGGCGGCAATTTTAGCCGCTAACGCGTTGCGACGCGTGAAGGATAGTGGCCTATTGAGACGGCGTGGCTGGGGCAGGCACGCCATGCTTTTGCCATGCGGCATACGCATCCAGCGCTTTTTGAGGGCCGGTTCCCCACCAAGCGTATCCATTGCGGCGCTCCAGACTCAGATCGGCTACATCGTCATGCAATGATTTGTCGCGGTCACCAAAGATCGGCGCAAGCGATGTTTGGTCGTAGTAGCGGGCCCAGATTTTCGGCGCACCAGGGTGGTTGACGAGTTGGCGACCTTCCTGCTCACTTACCTTGCGCCAGACCTTACCTTCAACCGCCAAGCTTCGCAATGCGCTGACGCCACCTTCTATGGCCTGCCTGATTTGAGTTGTCGGTGATGGCAGTGACATCAGATACATCAATATGTTTGCACTTTCAAAGCTACACAGCGCGGCTGGCTCATAGTTGCGTGCTGACGTGGGCGCGAGCGTGAGTGCATCGTGTTGTTGCCCCCAAAGGGTGGGTTTACCTTTTATTTTCTGCTGCGTCGCCAATAGACCCTGTATTGCCTTTTGTTCGCTTGCTCGCGCTGCTACACGTACACTGTCGGGCACGGATGCAAAGCCGTCTTTGGCATTGGCCACTTCACCCATCATTTCTGCAACTTCAACGACTGCGTTGTCATTGATGGTGAATGCGTCGTGGTAGCCGCCTTGTAGCGGCCAAACCTGGGGCCATCCTCCGTTAGGGAACTGAGCCGCCAGCAGATATTCCAGGCCCCTGATGAGGCTGCTCCGGTATACCAATGATTGTGTTGCGGGGAGCGCTGCAACGACTTTTGCCAGAAAGCGGATTTCCGTGATGGTTGCGTCGTTATCGATGGTTCCAACGTAGCTCCAATTTTCGTCTTGGGGCGCATCGAAGTCATCGGCAGATAGGTAGTTCGAGTGGTTGTCGGCTACGTACGCCTGCCCTTTTTGGCGCGGCGGGTGGTTGCGCGGTTGATTCTTGCCCCATCCTCCGGCGGGCGTCTGGTAGCTAACGATGTTTTCCGCAACGCGCAATGCATCTTCTGTCGCGTACCAATGGGCTGCTTGGTTCAAAGGCATGGTTGGCTCGCTTTTACCACTTGCAGGTGGCTTTGGCGGCTTGATCTCGCTGGAGCGCTCAGCGGCCAATGCGGCCCGATCTTGCATTTGAAAGCGTTCAGAGCGGGCAAGGTATTCAGTCCATGCAGCCTGCTCCGTCTTGGGCAACGCCTGGACTCGCTGCATCGTCAAAGGTTTTGCAGGTGCAATCAATCCGATGGGTTTTGCATGCACCGCTGACAGGGTGAGTACTGCAGTCGCCGTTAACATACCGCGTAAAATTGAACGCATCGAAGCCATCCTCTGTTATTGAAGTAATCGCTAGAAAGCCCAAATGTAGGCGCGCGCCAGGGAATGCGCTACAACATCGAAACAGTGTTTCATTTTATGTCGTGTTCTGGGTTACGTGCCATGTGAGTTTGGCATTTCACGAAATCCCTTGGACCAGGGCGCTGCTAAACAAGCAAGCGTCCTCGGGTAACCCCTAATAGATGCAATGGATGAAGCGTAATTTAATTCGGCCGATGCACAAATTCATGTGAATGTATCGCTCGAGCCGGTGCAGTCCATGGAGTGCGCTGCATCGGTTGAGTCTAATCGATGCCCTGGTAGTGGTAGGCTTCAACTATTCGACAGGCTCAAGAGGAAAACATGTTAGTTACCGGCGATCAACAGCTTCTGCGGCAAATCAATCGCATGGTGCTAGTGCGCAAGCTCTTGAGTGAGCCCGAGCTTTCGCGTGCCGATTTGGCAGGAAAAGTGGGCCTTACAAAGTCAACGATCAGCGTTCTGGTTCGCGAGTTGGTGGAAGATGGATGGTTTTGTGAGCGCGAGCATGTCATAACCGGCAGTTTGGGCCGCAGGCCGACGCCACTGCACATCGACGAAACGCGATTAGCACTACTGGGTGCGGATCTCGGTGTCGATGAAATGCGGCTCGTCGCAACCAATCTTCTGGGCGAAGTGTTGGAACATCAAATTGTTCAGTACCAAGACGTAACCAACGCCGATTCTTGCCTCAAGCTTTTGGCTGACGCTTTGCTTCAAATGGGGCAAAAGTCTCACATTCGGGGCCGAAAGATTTTGGGCATTGGCGTAGGCATGCACGGCGGTGTCGATGAAACAGCTGGTGTACTGCACTTCGCACCAAATTTACCCTGGAAAGACGTCAACGCATTGGCGCAGTTGAAAGCGTGCTTTACGGGAACCCCCCTTGCTGATTTACCCATTTACGTGCAAAACGAGGCCGATGTGGCGGCGTTAGCCGAATTTGAGTTCTCTTCACAAGCTGCTTCGGACCCGCTGATCTATTTGAGTATTGGCTATGGCGTTGGCGCGGGTGTGGTTGTGCGCGACAGTTTGCTCACGGGATACCGTGGTTTTGCCGGTGAAGTGGGGCATATGATTCTGCAAGCGGACGGCCCTCTGTGCTCGTGCGGGCGCCGTGGTTGCGCAGAGGCTGTCATCGGGCTCAGCAGGCTGCTCGGAAATGCAGGGAAGACCATGCAAGAGCGACAGAAGGCGCTGAAATTTCTGTTTGAACAGGTGCAGTCAGGTGTGGCTGCTCCGCGAGACGCAATCACGCAGGCAGGCAAACATTTAGGTGTGTTGCTGAACAACTTGTGGGTCGCATTTGACCCCATGCGTATCGTGTTGGGTGGTCCGGCAATGCGACTTGGCGATGCTTTTTTAAGTCCTGCGTTGTCAGTATTGCAAGAATATTCTGACGCGGTCCAGTTGCCTTCGCCTCCCATACAGACGACGCGGTATGGCGACGATGCCGTGGCCATTGGTGCAGCGGCATTGGTGCGGTATCACCTGACCCGTCCACTCACTGACATGCATTTACGCGGTACTTCATCGAGTTCGATGTGAATTTCTGGCATAGCCCGGTAAGGCACAAGACCGTGGCGGGTGCCGGTACGTTGCCGCATGCGCTAGGTCATAGATCCCTAGAATGGCTTTTTACTTTGGAATTTTCGTCACTGGTCGTGCGCGCGGCGCTGCGTCTGACTGTCGCCGTATCAAGGTAAAGTCCATTACGATGTGCTCAGGTGCTTCAGGCTCTCCATTACGCCTTGCCCGCACCTGACGCACCAGCAAACTGGTAGCCGCTTCAGCCATCGCTGCGATAGGTTGACGAACGGTCGTCAGCTCGGGCCAAATGGTCATGGCCAAAGCGGTATCGTCAAATCCAGCCACGGTTAGATCGCCCGGAACATCCAAACCCAACCTATGTGCAATAGCCACGGTTGCCGCAGCCATATCATCATTGCTCGCAAAAATAGCGGTAGGTCTCTGTTCCAGTGCCAAAAGGTTTTCCGCGGCATCTAAGCCAGAGCGGTAAGTGAACATGCCTTGGACAATCAATTCGTCTGCTACAGGAATCCCAGATTCAGTCAGCGCCGCTTTGTAGCCGGCAAGCCTGCGCGCACTGGCTGTCTGGATCGGATTACCAATGATGAAACCCAAGCGCCGATGCCCCAAGGCCAGCAAGTGGCGGGTCATCGTATAAGCCGCCTGGTAGTCGTCAATGCTCACCGCACTTGCACGCACGTCTGGCAAGCCGCAAGCCACCAACACAACCGGGGTAGACGACTTGATCATCAGGTCGACCAGGCGAATAGAGTCACACAACGGAGGTCGCAAGATGATGCCATCAACTCCATTGGCAATGAGGCCACGTGCTGCAGCTTCCTGATCAATGTCCGTGCCACATTTTTCGACCAATAGCTCGACATGATGCAAGCTGGCCTGGTTGAGCAAGCCGACCAAAAACTCGGTAAATGGGCCGGTGTTGGGATTGTTGAACAAAAAGCCAATGCGGATGGGCTTGGACCCAGCTAAGCGTCGCGCTGCCTGATTGGGCAAATAGTTTAAGGCGGCTACGGCGGCGTTAACACTATCTCTTGTGCGCTGACTGACATTGGTTTCACCATTGACTACCCGCGAGACTGTCATGGGAGAGACGCCGGCCTGTTTGGCGACGTCTGCCATTGTTGCGACATGGGGTTTGCGCAATCTCCGACTGGAATCTTCCTTAAGCTTGCTCGTAGTCATATCTGCGTGTAGTCTCTCCAAAACACCGGATTGTAAGTTTCTTGGAAGATTCATCTTCTGAGTGGGCATTATTCAAAAGGTCCACCCAAAAAAATAGGGGCCGCCTACCCCCCCCTTGGCGGCCCCCCCCCAAACTACGCTTTAGCGTCTAACCGACGTTAGAACTTGGCGCGCAATCCGACCATGTAGGTTGGACCCGGCTTGTACTGTGTAAACGTCGCGTTCGAGAACTGGAAGTAGCTACGTTGTGTCGCATCAGCTGCGTTAACCACGTCAAACGTAATCGTTGGCCAGTTCTTCTTGTCGAGCACGGTGTCCAAATCAATACTGGACGAGATATCCAATTGTTGATACGGATCGCTATACAGCGCAGCAAGCCCAATGCCGTTCTGGTTAGTACCAGCCACTTGGCTACCTTCAGAGAACGTGCGTGAGAAGCGCAGCATGTAGCCGTTGCGTTGATAATAAACCGTTGCATTGTTGGTCATGCGCGGTACGCCAAGGGCAACAAAGCCATTGGTGCCCTCTCCGCTAGCGCTCTGGTCAGTCAACGTGACGTTGGCGCTAACGCCAAAGCCCTTGATTGGCAACCACTTGTCCAAAGGCTGCACCCATCCCAGTTCAGCGCCACGAATCTTCAATATGCCGGAAGCATTTTTCTGGCGTGTCATCACTGCGGTAGCGGCGCTTGGACCACCACGGAGGGCGATGGCATCCTTCTGCTGCTGCGTGAAATTGTCATAGGGCAGACCATACTGCGCCAGTTGACTCACAGGCACAGTGATGTTTTCGTTGACAGTAAAACCGTTCAATTCTTTCTGGAAGATGGTTCCAGACAAATACCCCTCACGCCCTGTGTACCAATCAACACCCAAGTCAATGTTTTCAGAGATGTACGGGTTCAACGCCGAGTTGCCGATTGACCCAACATCACCCGATGGTGAGCTAAAGCTGGCACCAGGGCGCATCGCATTAGGATCGGCGCGTGTCATGGTTTTAGAAATGGCGGCGCGTGCAATCACGTCCGTAGCCAAATTGAGCGACATGGTTGCCGATGGCAACAGGTTACTGTAGCTCGTGTCGAGGTAGAACGTATTGAACACGTTGGGGTACTTGCTGCCATTCAGCGTCAGGCCCAATGCGGCGTTGCGTGGATCGGTCACTTGGGCCACTCCACCTACAGACTGATCAGTCTGCACATAACGCACGCCCACGTTGTAGCGCAGGTCAAGCCCCATTGGTTTGGCCGTGCCAGCTACTTCGGTGTAGAGGGCGCGCGTAATCTCGCGAATGTAGCCGCCATTTGCACCGGTATTGGAGCCACCGGTTTCCCCAGCCGTTGAGCTGAAGTAGTCGTAATTGGTGACGCTGCCGAACCGGTTCCAATCAACCGTAATGAAACCAGGACCTGGGCTCAGGTAACTTGGCAATGCTCCAGCGGGCACCAGAGATCCACGGTTAATCTGTGGAGTAGTTTGGCCAGCAGTGAAGCCCGTTCCATAGCCCGGGTACAACGCAGCAGAACTGGTGCCAGGTGTGTTGGCACCATCACAATTTGGACCGCCATTGCCTATTACGTAGACAGTTGGGTTGTTTCCGCAAGCTGCAGCAACCCAGGCACCCGTGTTGTCTTTTGCAGTGATTCTGCGTGAAATCTCATCCATTGCGAATCCGGTCTTGACGCTGAAGCTCTTGTCGCCCCAAGTCAAATTCGCCCGTGCACCGCGAGTTTCGGTATTACGAAACTCTTCCTGCTGATTCAAACGACCGCCAGGGTAGCCAAAGTTGGCTGGGTTGTTCAAGTCAAGGCTTGTTCCGATGTTTGGTACGCCACCGGTCGTGTTGTCAAAATTGACCGTTGTGCCGTTGCCCAACAAAGAGCTGACCAACACAGTTGGGGAGTTGCGATGAAATTCACTCTTGGTCAGGTTGATCTGGGCATCCATCTTCCAGTCTTTATTGATCTTCCATTCCATGCCTGGATTGAATCCAAACAAGGTGACGTCTTCCACATAGGGACGATATTCGAGGAAAAATTGCGCGTTGGCGAATGTACCTTTAGTGACCACGCAACCCAAGGTACAGTCAGCGCTATCGACCTGCATATTGATCGGCACCATCGCACCAAAGCGCCCCACCCAGTTCATGTCTGCGCGGGCCAAGTCATTCTTCTTGCGGCTGGCCATGGTGTCCACATAGAACTGCAAATCTGCGTTCGGGCGGTATTCCAGACTGACGACACCGGTGTATTTGTCTTTGCTGCCCTGCTCATCCATCGCACGGCCCAAGCGTGGAATGATGGCGTTGTCAATCTGGGTGATGTTCAGGCCAGGATTGTTTGCCAACAGGAAAGCCTGATTGATCGTGGCACCTGTTGTTAAGCCATTGCCGGCGTTGGCTGGAACCGTACCGGGAATGGACCAATTGCCACCACCTGTGTTGTTGCGATTGGCAGCGGTGCTTTGGGTTGCCGACAGATTGGCATTGGTCCAGCCAATGGTTTCAAAACCTTTGGTGCGCACCTTGGCTTTGGACCAAGCCAGGCCCGCCAAGATACCGAACTCACCATTTGTCACACTACCCAGAATGGAGCCACGATGCCCCCACTTTTCCGCGTTCTCTACTTTTGTGCCTTGCTCGCTGAAGGCAAAGTATTCACCTGGATTGTCAAACGGGCGCGCACTACGCATATCCACCACACCTGCAGCGCCGCCTTCCAACATACCTGCAGTCGGGCTCTTGTAAACAGAAACGCGCTTGAACAAGTCAGTGGGTAGCAAGTCCAGATCCACCTCACGATTGGTGTTCTGGCTATCGGTACGCCCAGTAGAAGCCACAGAGACTGGTGCACCGTTCAATAGCACTTTTGTAAAACTGGTGCCAAGACCACGAATTTGAATGTTCAAGCCCTCGCCCGTAATTTCACGGCTAACTTGAATACCAGGAATGCGGTTGATGGATTCGGCGATGTTGGTATCAGGAAATTTGCCCAAGTCTTCCGCGAAGATCGAGTCTTGGAAGCCTACAGCCTCACGTTTGTCGCGGGTTGTGGTTTCCAAGCTGGCGCGAAATCCAGTGACTTCCACCGTTTGGAGTGATGCTGGAGAGGCGGCGGGCGCCTGCTGGGCGTAGGCCTGGGCCATCAGGCCAGCCAAAGCCGTCAACGCGAATACTGCGCGACTACCTTTCGCTACGCGTGGGCTCGATTTCTTGCAATGCTTTTGCATGATCTTTTTTCCTTTTTGGGCTTTCTACAGCCCGGTGTGATGAAACTGCGTTTCTGCGATAACAGATATGTCACATAAAATGTTAGCGTGAACATATGTAGTTTACGATTGCTCGATAGCTCTCCGTAATGCGTGTTTTCCCTAGTGTAGTTTTTGAGATTTGGCGACCAAGCCTTGTCTAGGCTCTATTCCTCAACGGTAGTTTTGTGCTATTGCAGGGTTTGCTCCACACGCTTTATTGCTACCCTCGCCCTGGTGCAAACGAAAACCGACGCGCCTTGTATTGATCCAGTGTGAGTGGTGGTGGCCGGACTCCATTTGGCAGCGGCAGGCCAGAAACCGACTGAAAGTAGGCAATACAGGCATCGCGCCACCACTGTGCTTCACGCAGTTGTACCGCCAGTCGCGCGGCGACGTCGGCATGGCGCAGCGGGTCAATACTGGGTTTTAACTTGACCCAGCGCGCTTGGGAATCTGCAACCGACAGGACTCCAGCGTCATAGTGAGCGATCACTTCTTGCCACAGAGTTTTGCCAGAGCGCATGGAATAGTCCCATGGCAAATGATGAAACCACAAGAGATACTCATCCGGCGTCGTGTGCGGGTCACTGAATACACGGCTCCACGCAGGCGCGTACTGAGCTACTGCGTTACTACCACCGGGGCCCCTGTCAAAGCCCACGCCGTTCCGGTCAGCCTTATGGTAATAAACAGGGTTCCAGTCCGCACGCTGCAAGTTGTCTACCCATGGGCCAGGGCCATAGTGATGCCCTGTATCCATTAAATGATGAAGCCCCAGTGGCGTCATGTAGTTGACGACGGCCTCGCGGGAGGTCATCATCATCTCGGTAACCGCATCCACCACCACAGGTTTTGCGGAAAATGTTTGCGCCACCCATTCCCGCGCCACGTCGCGGGCTGTGGCGCGTGGGTCCCATGCCATGCGGCCAAACACATACCAATTGGCCTGGTCGAAGTGTGACCCACTCCACATGCGACTACTGCCAATATTGGCAACTCCAGCCATGGCAGTACTGGAGGTGTGATGAAAGCTGCCATCCACGATTTCTGCCACGGTGGGACCTACATCGCGCAGGCGTGTATCGGCCTTCAGCAGTTCCTCGTACATCGTGCCCAAGTAGGCCAAGTGTGTGGCAAACCCCAAATACTCTTTGGTGATCTGCAATTCGAGACCGAGTGCGGTTTTTGGCATCGCGCCAAACAAGGGGTGAAATGGTTCACGGGGCTGAAAGTCAATAGCCCCGTTCTTGACCTGAATAACCACGTTGGAATCAAAGCGACCATCCAATGGCTTGAACTCATTGAAAGCTTGCTTGGCCCGATCTTCCCGGCTTTCTGGCGAATACACAAACGCCCGCCACAAGACGACACCATTGTGTGGCGCGACTGCCCGGGCAAGCATGTTGGCCCCATCCGCATGGTTGCGGCCGTAGTCTTGTGGTCCTGGCTGCCCTTCGGAGTTTGCCTTGACAAGAAAGCCACCAAAGTCCGGGATTGCCTTGTAAATTTCGTTTGCTTTTGATTTCCACCAAGCTGCCACCGCCGGATCGAGCGGGTCTGCCGTAGAAGCCTCTTTAAGCTCCAGCGGAGCGGAAAAGCGCGCTGTGAGATAAACCTTAATGCCGTATGGGCGCAATATGTCTGCCACAGCTGCCGTCTTGGCAATCCATGCGGGAGTCAAGACTTCCGCCTTGGAGTTCACGTTGGTCAGCACCGTACCGTTGATGCCCAACGAGGCGTTAGCTCGGGCATAGTCCACATACCGCGGGTCACGGATATCAGGCAAAGACCACCAGTCCCAGATGGATTCTCCGGCATAGCCACGTTCTACGGTGCGATCCAGATTGTCCCAATGGTTCAACATCCGCAGTTTGACTTTGGGAGTGGATTGTGTCGTCAGTGTTGCCAGATCAGCACCCGTGCGCGCCAATCGCAGCCAAGCAAACGCCCCATACAACAGACCCACATCGCTGTTGGCAGCGATAAGTGTCACCCGGTGCCCTTGCAACCGAACCCCGCGCAGCAAATAGCCCTCTGTGCCCAGCTCAACCATCGGCAGGTTTAAGTCTTTCAGTGCCGGCATGGATGCGGGCGTGGCCAAGACCAAAGCCCCATCACGCAACTTCCGCACCGTGGCAGGCGTGCGCCCCGACATACCGCCGACCCCGCGACGCAGCTCCGCCACTGCGGCATTTACCGTCTGAGACGGCTCAGCGGCATAGACGATTGCCTGTGCATGTTGCGCGAGTTTCGATCCGCTGTGGCTATCTAGAGGTCGATAACGCAACCACAAGTCGTAGCCGTCTTCTTCAATGGCAAAAACCGGCTTGGCGAGAAACAGTACGCACATCAGCGCGAGAGATTTCTTAAGAAAGGACATGTTTGATCTCTTGATCCAGCCTAGTAAACAGGCGCCGTGCGGGCAGCTGGCCCAATCCGCACATTGCAACGTTGCCAATTTATGCCACAATAATGTGAGCGCAACCATAAAATCATGCCATAAATCAGGTATTTCGTGTCCATTTAAACCTGACTACACGTTTTCGGCAATTCGCAAAACAGGAATTTTCATGAAGATCACCAACGCACGTGTCATCGTATGCAGCCCCGGCCGCAACTTTGTCACGCTGAAAATCGAAACCGATGAAGGCGTGACCGGGATTGGCGATGCCACCCTGAACGGCAGAGAGCTATCGGTTGTCAGCTACCTCACCGACCATGTCATACCCTGCCTGATCGGCCGCGACGCGCATCAAATTGAGGATATTTGGCAGTACTTGTACCGCGGAGCCTACTGGCGCCGTGGACCCGTCACGATGTCTGCCATAGCCGCAGTCGACACAGCCCTGTGGGATATCAAAGCCAAAGCAGCCAACATGCCGCTCTACCAGTTGCTGGGTGGGCGCAGTCGCAATGGCGTTATGGTCTATGGCCACGCCAACGGAAGCGACATTGGCCACACAGTCGAAGAAGTGCTGCGGTACAAAGAAATGGGTTATCGCGCCATTCGTGCGCAAAGTGGGGTACCCGGCTTGGAAAAGGTATATGGCGTCGGCCGGGGTGACATGTATTACGAGCCGGCGGATTCGGATCTACCGAGTGTTCACGACTGGTCATCCGAAAAATACCTGCTACATACGCCCAAGTTGTTTGATGCCGTGCGCACTGCGGTCGGGCCTGACATCCACTTGCTGCATGATGTGCACCACCGTCTCACGCCCATTGAAGCTGGACGCTTGGGCAAGTCACTCGAGCCCTACCACTTGTTCTGGATGGAAGATGCCACGCCTGCTGAGAACCAGGAAGCCTTCCGCCTGATACGCCAGCACACAACAACTCCCATTGCAGTTGGAGAAATCTTCAACACGATATGGGACTGCAAAGACCTCATCCAGAACCAACTGATTGACTACATTCGCGCGACCGTCGTACACGCGGGCGGAATTACCCATTTGCGCCGCATTGCAGACTTTGCTTCCATGTACCAAGTGCGCACGGGCTGCCATGGCGCAACAGACCTATCCCCAGTCTGCATGGGTGCAGCGCTGCACTTCGATACATGGGTGCCCAACTTTGGTGTGCAAGAGTACATGATGCATACCGAACTGACCAATGAAGTGTTCCCCCATGCCTACTCCTTCAAACAAGGATTCATGTTTCCAGGCGAGGCTCCGGGGCATGGAGTTGATATCGATGAGGCGCTCGCCGCCAAATATCCATACAAGCGGGCGTACTTACCTGTCAACCGCCTGGCACACGACGGAACACTGTGGAATTGGTAGACGCCACCGTGTCAACTCAGCGGCTGACACCCGAGGCAGTGAACCAGCTGCCCAGCGCGATTCCAGTGCCAAATTACGACCGCGACGCGGTCCGTCGCGGCATTGTTCACCTGGGCATCGGCGCGTTCATGCGCGGCCACTTGGCTGTGGCCACCGAAGCGCTGTTGAATCAGGGAGACTTGCGTTGGGGCATCGTGGGGGTATCTTTGCGCAGCGCCGAAACCCGCGAAGCCTTGCAACCCCAAGGTGGCTTGTACACCCTGGCAACACGTGCTGATGTTGACGGTCATGAGCATCAAGACCTCCAAGTGATCGGTTCCGTGGTCGAGGTCCTTGTGGCCCCTCTGCAGCCGGATCACGTGCTGCAGTGCATGGCCGCACCCGACACACGCATCATTAGCTTGACAGTAACCGAAAAAGGCTACTGCCACGACCCAGCTAGCGGGCGGCTGCGTCTGGACCATCCTGACATTGCGCATGACATTGCAAACCCCACCGCGCCCAGCACCGCAATCGGCTACATCGTTCGTGCATTAGCGATACGTCGCGCATCTGGCGGTCAACCATTGACACTGATGTCGCTAGACAATTTGCCGTCCAATGGGCGCATTTTGTCTAACGCTGTGCACGATCTCGCAGCTGCGATCGACCCAACGCTCGCGCAATGGATTGCCACACACTGCAGTTTTCCGTGCTCCATGGTTGATCGAATCGTGCCGCGCACGACCGATGCGGACCGACGTTCTATTTCTGACACCATCGGCTATGAAGATGCATGGCCCGTAGTGTGCGAGTCGTTCTTTGATTGGGCTATTGAAGACCACTTCGCAGCCGACAGACCCGACTGGAGCATAGCGGGCGCGCGATTTGTTGAACACGCAGAACCTTGGGAGCAGCTCAAACTCCGCATGGTCAACGGCGCACACTCCTCCATAGCCTACCTGTCTGCACTGGCGGGGTGGGAGTATGTCGATACCGCCATGCGGGTTGAGGCATTGCGTGACCACATCGAAGCGTTAATGCGCAATGAAATAGAACCTACGCTACCGACACTGCCGGGGCTAGACCTGCAGGCGTACCGCGTTCAATTGCTGCAACGCTTTGCCAACAAAGCCTTAAGCCATCGCACGATGCAGATTGCAATGGACGGTTCTCAGAAGTTGCCGCAAAGACTACTGGACACGGTGCGTGACCGTCTTGCAGCGGGCATGAACTTCAGTCGTTTGGCACTTGGCATTGCTGCGTGGATACTCTACACCAGTGGAATCGACAATAGCGGCAACCCATTTGAGGTGGAAGATCCGTTGGGCGTAGAACTTATTGCGCGGTACCGCGCGGCCGATGCCGCCGGTTGGAGCCATGCAGCAGTCCATACGCTTTTAGGTTTTACATCCGTGTTCGGCAGTTTGGCAACACAGCCGGCATTTGTGCTGGAGATTCAGAGACAACTTTTAGCCTTGCGGGCACGCGGAGTAATGGCGACGCTAGTAGCACTCCAAACAACAAATGCAACCTAGGCCGAACAGCACCTTTCTGGGGATTTGAGCAAAGATATGACACCATTTATGAATGAAGACTTCTTGCTGGACACGCCGTTCGCAAAACGGCTGTACCACGAAGTTGCAGCAGACTTGCCAATCATTGACTACCACTCACACTTGCAACAAAGTGAGATCGCCGCACGTAAGAAATTCCGCAATCTGACCGAACTATGGCTCGGTGGCGACCACTACAAGTGGCGCTTGATGCGCAGTGCAGGCATCACAGAAGACCTGATTACAGGAAATGCAAGCGATGAGGCCAAGTTCCATGCCTTTTGCAAAGTGCTGCCGCAGTCCATTGGCAACCCCATTCACCACTGGAGCCACCTGGAGTTGCGGCGGATCTTCGGGATCGACCTGACCATCAAACCGGCCAATGCAGCAAAAATTTGGGAACAGGCCAATGCGCGTTTGTCGACTATGGATGCATGGGTCTTGCTCGAACAAGCCAAGGTTGAAATTGCCTGTACGACAGACGACCCCGCGGATGACCTCTTGCAACATGCCGACATTGCCGCATCGGCATTGCGCACCAAAGTCTTGCCCGCCTTCCGCCCAGACCGCGCGATGCGACTGAACAAGCCCGATTTTGGCGAATACTTGGTTACCCTATCTGCCGCTTCAGGCGTGACAATTGACTCGTTCGCCACGCTGATAGAGGCACTCGCTGCGCGGGTCGACTATTTCCACGCACGCGGTGCACGCATCTCTGACCACGCCATTGATATACCCCTGCCGACCGAGCCGTCGTCGCCTGCGCTATGCCAAACATTGTTTGCCAAACGTGTGGCCGGGACATTGCTGACGGATGCAGAGGCCGGAGCCTACCAGCGCGGTCTGCTGGAAGAACTCGGGCGCATCTACGCTGCCCATCAGTGGGCCATGTGCCTGCACATTGGTGCCCTTCGCAATGGGAACACGCGATGCGTAAACCTGCTTGGGCCAGATACCGGCTACGACTCCATTTCTGACATGCAGTGCGGTGCTGGTATTGCGTCCCTGCTCGACGCTCTAGATACCACTGACACACTGCCGAAGACCATGCTCTTCTGCCTCAACCCCGCCATGAATGAAGTCCTGTCCACCCTCATTGGCAGTTTCCAGGGTGGTGGCGTTTTCGGCAAGATTCAGTTTGGTCCTGCATGGTGGTTCAATGACCACAAAGACGGCAATCTGCAACAAATGCGAACCTTGGCCAACCACGGAGTCCTTGGCACGTTTGTCGGCATGGTGACCGACTCTCGCAGTTTTGCCTCCTATCCACGCCACGACTACTTCCGCCGCCTGCTGTGCCGCCAGCTTGGGCGCTGGGTGGAAGACGGGGAATATCCGGCTGAATATGATGATCTTGCACACATGGTGCGCGCTATTAGCTACGAAAACGCAAAAAGCTACTTTCAGTTGTGATCTGATTTCACAAGACCTGAGCCCGGTCGCCTTCACGGGCCAGGTTAGCCACCCCTTCGCGAACCTGCCAGCACCAGCACAAGTCCGGCAGCGGCCGCCGCCAGCCCCATCCACAACGGTATATTGACGCGCTCTTTTTCGAGTACCTCCATGTGCAGAGGACCAATGTTTGCCGCGTGGGTTTCTTTGGTATAGGTAAAGCCTCCATAGGTTGCCGCGAGCACACCCAGGACAACCAGAACAATACCAAGCAATTTCAGTGCATTCATAGGACCTCCGGTTTAAATGGAACGCACGCCGTTGAAGAGGCGCACGACCAACATGACAACTGCTATGACCAGGAGGATGTGGATGAAGCCACCGATGGTGTACGCCGACACCACTCCGAGTAACCACATGATGAGCAAGATGACTGCGATTGATTCGATCATTTAAATTCCTTTGAGATTGACGCTAATGAGAAGACTGCAGTGTGCAGTTCATCGCCGCTTTAGTCTGTGCGTCAACGCACGGAACCCCAAAATGTGGGGGCTTGCACGGCGCTACCCCGTCGACACTGCTGCAACGATGGTTATAGGAAGTGTTCAAAGCCAGTATTCCAACCTGCGGGCAACCCATTCTTTCAGTCGCTCTGACAGAGACCGCTCGCCCCACCGCGCGGCGGTGACTTCGATGGTGTAGCGCAAATCTTCCTCAAATGCTGACTCCATTGCCGCACCAAATGCTGGGTCCAGCACCACAGCATTGAGTTCGTAGTTGTGCAAGAAGCTTCGAGTATCGATATTGGTCGAGCCGATGGTAGACCAGACCCGGTCGATTACGGCCGTCTTGGCATGCAATACCGCGATTTGCAGTTCATAGATTTTGACCCCTTGGGCCAACAGATCCGTGTAGAAAGAATGTCCCGCATGGAATACGAGGCCACTGTCGGTGACACCCGGCAAGATAATCTTCACATCGACGCCCCGACGGGCAGCATCTGTCAGTGCCCGCACGATTTGCCTATCCGGCACAAAATAGGCACAGGTTATATGTACCGTTTTTACCGCGCCACTAATGGCCAGAATGTAGGCTGCATAGATGTCGTGCTCGCCGTGTGGTTCACTGGCCAGAATGCGCACCAGCTTGTCCCCCACCTTGTGCAGTTCAGGGAAAAAGTTGCTGCCCCCCAGCGCCGGGCCCTGTTGGCCGATCCAACTGTTCAAAAACTCCCGTTGCAGCGCTGCCACTGCGGGGCCTTCGATGCGGACATGGGTATCGCGCCAACCCACCGTGGTGTTCTTGCGCGATTTGGATCGAAACAGTGAACTATTGGAGTACGTGTTACTAATATTGACACCACCCGTAAACGCCACCGTGCCGTCAACCACCAAAAGCTTGCGATGGTCCCGGTTATTGGGTGCCCAGGGGCCTACCAGTTTGAGCGGATTGACCGGGTTAAAAGCCACCAGCCGGATACCCGCGTCACGCATCCTGTCAAAAAAAACCTGTGGCGTACCAATGGTGCCGACTGCATCGTAGATCACATGCACCTGCACGCCAGCGCGTTGGCGTTCGATCAACAAGTTTGCAAACTGCATGCCAATTGCATCTTGGTCAAAGATGTAGGTCTCCAGGTTGATGTGGTCTTTGGCCGCGCTGATGGCCTGCATCATCGACGCCATCGTCTGTGGTCCGTCGTATAGCAAGGTGGCCCTATTACCCGCGATCAGTGGTTGCCCGGTCGCGCGCTCCTCAACCCCCGCAAGTGCCTTGCCCTGCATACCCACGAACCTTGGACCAGGTGTCATGTCCGCCGTTGGCTTAAGGTAATGCACGTCCTGCAAGACCGCACACCCCCCAACCCACAGGCAAACAATGGCCAAGGTCAGCAGACGCAGCGTATGGCAAAGTGAGGCTGGCCACATACACCATCACGTGCGGGGTTCACCAGCCGCGTTGACTGTAATGGTGGTGCCCGGCGCTGCAGTCATCTGGGCGCGGTGCTCAATGCCCCGGAAGTTGTAGGACACATCCCAGAATGCAGGTGCCGCGTTAGTGGGCTGCGCCGCGCAGCGTTGCACTTCACGGCTGGTAGCAGGCTGGCCACTGTTGTTGCGCCCTACATTGGCACCGACTGCCGCTCCGGCCACGACCCCGCCCACGGTAGCGATGTCCTTGCCAATACCGCCGCCAACCTGGTGGCCCAAAATGCCGCCCAACAGTGCACCCACGACAGCGCCGCCCACGTTGGGCTCGCCACGTGTTGCGGCCACTTCTTCACGCTCCATCCAGCAGCGTTGCTCGGCTGGGCCCACCACGGCGCGTGCCGATGTGACATTGGCTTCAAATAGTTGTTCTTCGTTGCGTTTGCGGCTGTCATAGGCAGCCACCGGTGCGGGCGCAAAGCGACGCCCCTCCACCCGCGTGTTCCAGTCAATGGCACGCACCGACGAGATACGGTCATTCATACCCATGGAGGCCAACGAGTTATAGCGTCCGGGGTTGAGCACCATGCACTGCCCTCTAAAGCGGCTGTCTACACAAACTTCCCAACGTTGACCCAGCACAATGACCGACGAGGCGCGGTCGTTGAAGCCTACCCGTGAAAAGTCTTCTACCGGCTGGTCCACCGAAAAGGTGCGTCCCTGGAACCCTTCGGTCTCATAAAACATAACTTGGGATGCCAGTGGCAGCGGCGCCATGCGGTTGGCAATATCGTGGCCGTTGCGGTCGACCGGTTTGACAGACGACACACGGTCATTCAGTCCCATGGCACCCAACGACGGGTATTGGCCGGGGCGCAAAATCATGCAACGTCCACCAAAGCGGATGTCTTCACAGACCTCCCATCGCACCGTGTCGCTGCCGCCCACAATGGCAGAAGAAGCGCGGTCATTGAAGCCACCGTGGGCAAGATTGCCGATCTGCCGCTCTGTCGTCATTGACGCACCTTGAAAGTTGGCACTTTCAAAAAGGGTTACCTGCGCAAGCACTTGGCTGGCTGCCACGGTGACGGCCAAGGCAAGGGTGGCTTTGAGAACTTCTTTCATGGACTGTACCTGTTCGTGTAGAAGTCGCCAGATTACGCAAGCCAGGCATACCTGTCGGTTCGATGGCGCACAGACGCCTTGCATACGCATTCCTAACATGCAGTCATGGGTCCCAAAACGACCCATACCGTTCGTCAATCACTTATCCAAAGGACAATTTTCATGAACAAAAATCAAATCCACGGCATGGCGACCGACTTGGTCGGCCAGGTGCAAGAAAAGACCGGACAGATCATCGGCAACCCATCACAAGAACTCAAAGGCGTGCAAAAGCAGATATCCGGCAAAGCCGAAGAGAAGCTGGGCGACGTGAAGGAAGCGGTGAAAAATGTCCATGACGCCATGGCAGCGGCTGTCAAGGCGCTGTAACCACTTGCTGATGCACTAACGAAGAAGGGCGGGGTACCGCAAGGTGCCCCGCCACGGATGAAAGCCCATTGTTGCGGCCCATCACCCAGCCGTCTGTGCGGGGTCGGACCTATCGCCACCGCTAAAAATGCTATGAATATAAGAGCTACTCACGCTTATTCCACGAGGGCTATTGGCACTATTTCTATGTAATCACTGGGTAGGTGCGCCACCGCACTGATGCAACGGGCCCGCACCGCTACGCTTGCACTGGCAAAGAAGTCACCGGTTTCAGCCGGTATGCGCGTATAAGGGTCCAAGCAATCTGCCTCACACGGTGCCACGCGGTGCCTCACGAAAGTTTTTCCCTTTGAAAACCAACTACAAGTCGGTCGCCTGGCTAGGCTGCGTTGTGCTGCTCATGGCTAGCGGCGTGGCTTTCACCTTCTGGTCTTACGAAAAGATTGAAAGCGCATCCAACCAGCGCCGCGACTCACAGACCACCATCACAGCGGCGGACGACCTGCTCAATGCCCTGGTCGATGCCGAAACCGCCCAACGCGGCTTTGCACTGACGGGTGACGAAGCCTACTTGGCACCGTACACGGCCGTGCGAGACATCATCCCCGTACACCTGAAGGTGCTGCGCGCGCTGACCACCGACCCGCAAACGCTGCAGCATGTGGAAACGGTTACCCCCTTGTTGGACGCAAAACTAGCCGAAATGGATGAAACCATCTCCATGCGCCGCAACCACGATGTTCCGGGCGTGCTGACCCTGATCACCAGCGACTTAGGTAAACGGCTGATGGATACCATACGGCTGGAAATGCGCAGCATGGTCCAGATAGAAAATGCCGTACAGCGACAATACGTAGCCCAGTTCGATGCCAATATGCGGCGTCTGTTTGCCATCATCGTCGGTGTGGCGGCTATGGCATTGCTGATGGCGATTATGTTCGCCCACTCCAGCTACCGCGCGGCGCAACGGCGGATGCAAAGCCTAGTGCACGGTGAAACCCAGCACTTACTCCGCGCCCAAACCCTTACGAGTGAAAGCCTCGAACTCGCCAACCGAACCTTGCAGGACAGTGAACAAAAGCTGGCCATTATGCTGAGCTCCATCGGCGACGGGGTGATAGCAACCGATGCCCGCGCCTGCGTGACACTATTGAACCCCGTGGCCGAAAGCCTGACCGGCTGGACCCAGGCGTTGGCACTGGGGCGCCCCATTTCCGAAGTCTTTCACATCGTCAACAAAGCGACCCGTCTGGCCGTACCCATTCCAGTGGCCGATGCCCTGGCGCACGGCACGGTGCAAGGTATGGCAAACCATACGGTGTTGATTGCCCATGATGCCCGCGAGTTCGACATTGCGGACAGCTGTGCGCCGATTCGTGATGCGGACGGACAGGTGGTGGGCGCAGTTCTGGTGTTCCGCAATGTGACGCATGAGTATGCCGCTCAACAAGCCGAGCGCGATAGTGCAGCCCGGGTCCAGGCCATCCTCAATGCAGTGAGCGATGGCGTAGTGACCATGCACGCCCACGGTGGCATCATGGAGTCTGTCAATCCAGCAATGGAGGCCTTGTTTGGCTACAGCGCCGCCGAGCTTTCGGGCAAGGCCTTCGGCTTTCTCATCCCCGAGTTGGACCAGGATCAGCACAACGTCTCGCTCGCATACTACGGCGTGAGTGACGAAGCCCGCACAACCGGGCTAGGCCGCGAGGTCACGGGCTTTCGCAAAGACGGAAGCTACTTCCCATTGGAAGTAACCGTGAGTGAAATGGCGTTGGGCGGGGAGCGCTACTTCACCGGCATCTTGCGCGACATCAGCGTCCGCAAGCAGGCTGAAGAAGCGCTGCGCAAGGCCGGCGCCCTGCAAAACGCCATCTTCAACAGTGCCGTCTTCGCCAGCATCGCCACCGATGCCCGGGGCGTGATCCAGATTTTCAACGTCGGCGCTGAGCGCATGTTGGGCTACGCCGCGGTCGAAGTGTTGGACACAATAACCCCCGCAGACATTTCAGACCCGCAAGAGGTGATTGCCCGTGCCAAAGCCTTGAGCATGGAACTAGACACCGAAATTACCCCCGGTTTCGAGGCCCTGGTATTCAAGGCATCCCGTGGCATTGAAGATATTTATGAGCTGACCTACATCCGCAAAGACGGCAGCCGCTTCCCCGCCGTGGTGTCGGTCACCGCCCTGCGCGACGACGACGACGCCATCATCGGCTACCTGCTCATTGGCACTGACAACACCGCCCGCAAGGCTGTAGAGGCCGAACGTGCACTGTTGGATCGGGCATTGCAAGTCAAAAACATCGAGCTAGAGGCGGCCCGTGCCGCCGCCGACAAGGCCAACCAGGCCAAGTCTGACTTTCTATCCAGCATGAGCCACGAATTGCGCTCACCGCTGAACGCCATTTTGGGATTTGCCCAGCTCATGGAGTCCGGCCTGCCCGCACCCACCCCCGCCCAAGCGGGCAGCCTGAAGCAAATTCTCAAAGCCGGTTGGTACTTGCTGGAATTGATCAATGAAATTTTGGATCTGGCACTGATCGAGTCGGGGCGATTGTCGATGTCGATAGAACCAGTCTCGTTGCCCGAGGTGCTGCTGGATTGCCAGACCATGATCGAGCTCCAGGCCCAAGGCCGGGGCATTCATATGAACTTTCCAGTATTCAAAAGCCCCTGTTTTGTGGCGGCAGACCGCACCCGTGTCAAACAGGTGTTTGTCAATCTGTTGAGCAATGCCATCAAGTACAACCGGTTGAACGGCACAGTCGACGTGACCTTCCGGGTGCTTGACACAGAGCGCTTGCACATCCGTGTGCGCGATACCGGCGAAGGTTTGTCCCCCCCCAAACTGGCGCAACTGTTCCAGCCCTTCAACCGCTTGGGGCAGGAGGACGGTAGCGAAGAAGGCACCGGCATTGGCCTGGTGGTCAGCAAGCGGCTGGTGGAGCTGATGGGCGGCACCATTGGCGCGCTGAGCACTGTGGGGGTGGGTAGCGAATTTTGGATTGAACTCAACTTGGCCGTGCCCGTTGCACTGGCGCTGGACGCCTTGCCCCCCTCCGAGGCACCGATGGCCCCGCCGCTGCCCGGTGCCGCCCTGCGCACCCTGCTGTATGTGGAAGACAACAAGGCCAATATGGAGCTGGTGGCACAACTGATTGCGCGCCGCCCGGATATGCGCTTGCTGCGTGCTGAAGACGGCCTGCGCGGCATTGCCATGGCGCGCGTGCACCTGCCGGATGTGATTTTGATGGACATCAACCTGCCCGGCATCAGCGGGCTGCAAGCCCTGGGCCTGCTGCGCGCAGACCCGATCACCCGCCACATACCGGTGGTGGCACTCAGTGCCAACGCCATGCCACGTGATATTGAACGGGGCATGGAGGCTGGGTTTTGCCGCTACCTGACCAAACCCATCAAGATTGACGAGTTCATGTCGGCAATGGATGTGAGTTTGGCACAGGCGAAAACCGCCTTGGAGCCATAGCTTTATTGAAAATAGGCCTCTAGCCCTCGTACTCATTGCGTAACAAGCTACTAATTTAGGAGCACTTATGATTCAAGCCATTGATTTTTTCAACGCCAAAATCTTGATCGTGGACGATCAGGAATCCAACGTGCAACTGCTGGAACAGTTGCTACAGGCCGAGGGATACACCGCCGTCACATCGACCATGCAACCCGAATCGGTGTGCGAACTGCACCGCCAAAACGCATACGACCTGATCCTATTGGATTTGCAAATGCCGGTCATGGATGGTTTTCAGGTGATGGAGCACCTCAAAACCAGCACCATCGACGCCTATTTGCCCGTCATCGTATTGACCGCGCAGCCCGGCCACAAGCTGCGTGCGCTGCAGGCAGGGGCCAAAGACTTTGTTAGCAAACCGTTTGACTTGGTCGAGGTCAAAACCCGCATCCACAACATGCTCGAGGTGCGCTTGCTGTACAAAAGACTGGCCAACTTCAACAAAGTACTCGAGGAGAAAGTGCTAGAACGCACCGCCGAGCTGCGCGAAAGCGAGGCACGCTACCGCAGCCTGACCGAGCTGGCATCTGACTGGTATTGGGAGCAAGATGAGAACGGCAACTTCACCAAAGTAACCGGCCAAGTACTAGAAATGCTGGGTGTACGGGCCGACAGCTCGGGCTGGGACGCTGGTGACCGTGAAACACTGCGCGCCACCATTGCTGCACGCGAACCGTTTTTGGACTTCATCGTTCATCGCCAAGATTCCGACAGGACCCAGCAATTCAGGGTCAGTGGTGAACCCATGTTTAACCACTCTGGCCGCTTTGTAGGCTACCGGGGCATTGGCGCCGAAATCACTGGCATGGCCAGCGCCTGAAAGCACCACCATGCAAACGCCAACATCCCTGCACACGCCCCAGCAAAACCATTTGTTGGCTGCTTTGCCCGCTGCTGACCTCGCCCTCTTCTCCAGTGAACTGGAGCTGGTTCCCATGCCGCTGGGCCACATGCTGTATGAGCCCGGCACACAACTGCGCCACGCTTTCTTTCCCACCACATCCATCGTCTCGCTGCACTATGTGACCGAGACCGGCGCGTCGGCAGAGACGGCGGGGGTCGGCAATGAGGGCTTGGTGGGCATATCCTTATTCATGGGGGGCGACACCACGCCCAGCTCGGCCGTGGTGCAGACGGCGGGCCATGCCTACCGGCTGGACCGCCATGTGCTGCAAACTGAATTTAACCGGGCCGGTGCTTTGCAGCGCCTGCTGCTGCGCTACACCCAGGCCCTGATGACGCAAATGGCGCAATCGGCCGTGTGCAACCGCCACCACTCTGTGGACCAGCAACTGTGCCGCTGGCTGCTTTTGACCATGGACCGGGTGCCTATGCGCGAGCTGGTGATGACGCAAGAGCTGGTAGCCAGCATGCTGGGTGTGCGCCGTGAAAGCGTGACGGAAGCAGCGGGAAATTTGCAAACGGCAGGGTATATCCGCTACCGCAGGGGCCACATTGCGGTGCTGGACCGCAAGGGCCTGGAGACACAGGTATGCGAATGCTACGCCGTGGTCAAGAAGGAACTGGGGCGCTTGCTGAGCGAAGTGCGCACTACTTCTTGATGCTCATCTCGTTGCGAACCATGCGAACGCCTTCAATGCTGCGCGCGATTTCAATGGCACGGTCCATCTGGGCCCGACTCTCCACAAAGCCGCTGAGCAACACCTCGTCGTCACGGGTGACCACGGCAATGTCCATGCTCTTGACATACTGGTCACTCAGCAGCGCGGCCTTGACCTTGCTGGTAATGATGCCTGCGTCCACCTTCTTGCCAACCGTGGTGGCCTTACCCTTCAGAATCACATTATTCTGAACGGATTTGACGCCGGACACTGTGCGGGTCGCGGCAGTGGCCCGGTCCAGTTGCATCTGGTTGTCGACAAAGCCACTGAGCAGCACCTCACCTTTGCGGGTTTCGACCTTGAAGTCAAAACTTTTGATGTCTGGATCGCCCAGTAGTGCGGCCTTCACGCTGCTGGTGACGACGCTGTCATCTATGTCGGTGCCAATCGTTGTACTGGGCAATGGCGCGCCGGCGCTGTCAACAGGCTTTCCGCAGCCCACCATACTGATGCTGACCGCCAAAATGCCGGCCAATGCAGTGGCCATGGAAAAGTTTTCGATACGTGATGTCATGGGGTTTCTCGATTGAGTAAAAAAATGCCCCAGGAATCCATGTGGAACCTGGGGCAACACCGATTAAGGACGCACAGCTATCTCATTGCGTACTGACACCACGCCTTTGACACCCCGGGCAATGGTTTCAGCGGTTGCACGCTCGGTGCTGTTTTTAGCAAAACCGGACAGCATGACCGTACCGTTCAGTGTTTCGACTTTGATCGAGGATGCATCGACATCTTTGTTGTCAATGAATCGGGTCTTGACCAGGGTCGTGATGCCCGTGTCATCGACATAGGCACCGACTGTTTCCTGGCCGCGCTGCACAGCGCAACCCGTAGCAGTCAGCAAGCCAATGGCGGCAATTGCAATTAGAAGTGGACGGTTGATAGACATAAAAATCTCCAGTAAAAGTATAGAAACAACAGGGAATTAGGAAAGAAATCTACTGACTCGCACCGTGTGACTAACGAGGCTTGATCGCGCCGCGCTCATCCGACAGAACGATCTCAACTCGCCGGTTCAACTGGCGATTCGCAGCGGTATCGTTTGCAGCAACCGGGTAGGATTCGCCGTAACCCCGCTGGCTGATGCGCTGACGTGACACACCCTGCTCCAGTAGCGCATTGACCACCGCATTGGCACGGCGTTCTGAGAGCGCCTGGTTGTATTCCGTCTTGCCCGTGCTGTCAGCAAATCCTTCGACCAACACTGTGCGTTGGGGGTTTTGTTGAAGAATGGTGGCCAGGCGTTGCGTCATGCCCATGCCATCGGCTGTCAGGCGCGCCTGGTCAGTGCCAAACAACACATCACCCAGGGTGATGACCAGACCCCGCTCGGTCTTCTTGGCAGACAGCTCTGTCAACTGTGCGGCTAGCTGCGCTTCAAGCTGCTGGTTACGGGCACTAACTTCTGCCGCGAGGCGCTGCGCCTGCAATTCATTGGCTTGTGCTTGGTTCTTTTGCTGGGTGGCTAGCAGCGCTGCATCCCGTGAGACTTGTGCCGCGCGTTCTGCGTCATCTGCCTTCCCGCGTGCCATGTTGGCCTCTTGTGTGCGCTGATCCAGGCGTACCTGGTCGCGGATCGCGGCGGCGCTGACAACGTCAGTTTCAGACGACTTTCGACTCGCCACTTCGGTAGCCAATGCAATTTTTTGCTTGGCAAGGTAGGCCAGCTTGTCTACGGTTTCCAGGCTTTCACGCTCGGTGGCAGCCTTGTTTGCTTTATCAAGCGCTTCGGTTGCCGCTTTCATTTCCAGCGCAGCGTAAGTCGCAATCTTGGGGTTGGCTTGGGCCTGTACATAGTCCCCGCGCACCTGGTCAAGCAGACTGGTGGATTTGGGCTGGCTGGCACATGCGCTGATCAGCAGTACTGCGCTGGCCAGCAATAGGTTGGTTCGGATATTTTTCATGGTGGTGTCTTTCAATGGAAATGTGGGTGGGGCTTTATGGAGTGTTGGCACGGTCAAGCTCGATTCGCAACACGCGTATGTCTTCTTGCAGGGTCGCCGATACAGCTTGGGCCTTGGCCGATCCTGCTTTGGCCTGTGCCAGCTTGGCATCGGCTTGGGCCTGGTTGGCGTAATCGGTTGCGGCCTTGTAGTCTTTGGCCGCCAGCGCTTTTTTGGACAAGGCCAGCTTCTCGCGTGCCGCTTGCATTTCAGCAGGGGCAAATTCAGTGCCGTCTGCTTGGCTTGCGTTGTCTACCGCAGCTTGGGACACGGCGACGTCCGCGGTGGCGGGGGCTTTGAGACTGCTCGTGCAGGCAGCCATTGTCAGAGCGCCGGCAAAGCATGCGCCGATCAACCAGGGTCTAGTGAGATTCATAGGTACTTTCTGATGAGAGGGTGTTCGTCATTCGCGGAATCGGTGGTGACAGTTAGGGTTTTACGCTCCTCTCGGCAAGGCGTCTGTGCTGTACCGCACGGACAAACAACACGCCGCAGCAGAACATGCAACCAGTACAAACCGTACCGACTTAGCAACCACGAAAGAAAGACATGGATTCACATACCTTGAAATACACCACCCTCGCACTGTGCCTGGCCTTTGGTGCGCCTGCACACGCGCAAACCATGTCCAAGGCCGATCTCAAGATCGCCCACGAAAAGATTGAGGCCGACTACAAAGTTGCGCATGCGGCCTGCGCAACTTTGGCGGGAAATCCTAAGAAGATTTGCGCCACACAGGCAAAAGGCAGTGAACGGGTCGCCATGGCCAACCTCGAAGAGAGCTACAAGCCTTCTGCCAAGGCACATCGCGTTGCCATCGACACCCAAGCAGCAGCAGCCTATGACCTCGCCAAACAAAAATGCCAGGATCTGGCTGGAAACGCCAAAGACCTTTGCATCAAAGAGGCCAAGTCCGCTGAGACCACGACCAAGGCCGACGCCAAGCTGCAATTGAAAACCACAGAAGCACATGCAGACGCGCGCAAGACAACCAACTTGGCTGCCACCAAGACCGCCGAGAAGGTGAGCGATGCGCGCAACGAGGCCGCGACTGATAAATCTGACGCGCAGTACAAAGTAGAAAGGGAAAAGTGCGACGTGCTGGCTGGTGTTGCCAAAGACCATTGCCTCGCACAAGCCAAAGCGCATTTCGGCAAGTAATCGCATCGTCCTTCATCCGCCAAATAGAAGGGGCCCGCATGGCCCCCTCTATTTGGGTGGGTAATGTGTGGTCAGCACGCGGCTCAAATGCGACCCATCAACAACAACACCAGCAAGATGATCACGACCAGCCCCAGCCCGCCGCTGGGTCCGTAGCCCCACGCTCGGCTATGTGGCCAACTGGGGAAAGCGCCCACTAGCATCAGTATCAGCACAATCAGCAAAATAGTTCCCAAGCTCATATCGGTATCCTCAAGTAGTAAAAGGGTTGCAGCCAGCGGCCCGCAGAAAGCGGTGATCGACTGGTTGTGGGTTCAGCATATTGCGCTGTGGCGAAGGCGTCTGTTCGGCACCGAACAAAGCATCACTCGCCGAGGAATTCGCCAACTGCCTTGAAGTCATCGATACGATCACACACGGCTTTGATAATGACCAGAATTGGCACTCCAAGGAGCAAGCCCCAAATGCCCCACAGCCAGCCCCATGCCAAGACACCAATAAACACCGCGACCGGATTCATCTTGTTGGCGCGACTGGTCAGCCATGGTGTCAAAAGGAATGCCTCCATCGCGTGAATCGTCAGCGAGCTTGCGCTTACGAGGAACGCCATTTCCAGCGTGCCAAATTGCAAGAAGCTGACGAGAGCCGACGCCGCGCCGATGACCACGCTGCCTACATAGGGGACCAGGTCCAGCACGCCGGCCGCAACACCCCACACCGCAGCGTTCTCCACCCCAATGGCCCAGAAGCACAACCATGTTGCCAGCCCCACCAAAACACTTGTGAACAGTTGCACCAGCATGTATCGCTGAATCTGGTCGTGAATCTGGTTGATCGCTTGCAACGTTATCCGCCGCCGCCCCAACGTGGGGCCAGCCAGCTTGACGAGTTTGCGCCGGAACTGATCTCCAGACGCCAACAGAAAGAATGTAATGAGGGAAATGGTGCCGATCTGACTCAGGGTCGACAGCACGCCCATCGTGCCGCTCCACAAATGGTCCTTGATGTCAAACCGGGATTTGACGATTTGGACCCGCTGAACGCCTCGGCCGGGGACCGCCGACTGCGTGGTTTCCTCGGCTGCTTGTTCAATTTGGGCTGCGGCCTTTTGAACAGTCGTCAGTGTGTTGTCGGAATGCCCCGGAGCGGAACCCACCGCATCGTGCAGCTTGCGCGCAGCTGCTGGGAGAGACCCAATCAACTGGCTCGCATCGTCCGCCAAGGTGTAAGCCATAACGCCAAAGCCACCAACCATTCCAATCATCAACACTGCTGCACTCAATGCACGTGGAATGCCGTGTGCTTGCAGGCGCGAAGTGATCGGTGATAGCGCATAGCTCAGCAACAACGCAACCAATACTGGAATGAAAACCGCACTCGCCCAGTGCAAGGTAAAAAGACTCGCAAGCGCCGCCAGAATGACCAGCGACATGTTGCGCACATCTACGGGCGCGTGCGGAACTGGATCCACTGGCTCTTCGGTCACTCTGACCGGGTGTTCGTCAGGGCGCACTGTGCGTTAGTTTTGTTGCGTGCTGACGGTCTCCTGCCTTGCGTTCCGCGCGGCCAACGACCTGGCGTTGCAGCCCCCGCAATTGTTGCCGCCTGCTACCGATGAGCCTTCCAGCTTGTTCCTGGACTTTGCCAATGTAGTCTTTGAACGTACCGTGGAATTGAATCGCATTCATGAGGGGGCCTCTTTCATCAGGTATGGGGGCGTGTAGCATTGGATGAGTTTGTGATCAGCACGTGTTGCCGTCTGTGCGGCAGCACACTTAGCGCGGCGCCGTCAGCGGTTTTGAAGTCGCGCCACCTCTGCTTCCAGCACCTGAATGCGCTGATCGCGTGCGTCCAATGCCTCCTTGACTTGCGCCGCATCCCATCGTGCTGGTATGTGCTGCGGGCAGTTGGCATCCCATGCGGTGACCGTGACGATGATGACATGTTCCGGCTTGGCAGGGTAACCCGGTGGCATCAATTTCGCCACCAACTCTGCGTCATCCTCCACCACGCGGGCCTCTCCCCAGATCTTGATGCGTTGGCGGTTTGCGTAGTCCATCAGGAAGAGATGTGCCTTGGGGTTTTCAGACAAGTTCCCCTGGGTTATGTACTGTTTGTTGCCAGAAAAGTCCACGAACGCCAGGGTGTGCGCATCCAAAGCATGCAAAAAGCCTGCAGGGCCGCCACGGTGCTGAATGTAGGGCTGCCCGTCCGCGTTGACCGTTGCCATGTAAAAGCTGCTTTGCATCGCAATGAACGCTTGCAGCTCAGGCGTGATGGAGGACTCCCACGAGCCGCCCTGCTCCATGCGCGCATAACCATGCCGCGATCCCTTTCGGGTCTGCAACGCCTTGACTGTTGGCGTAAAGGCAATATCACTCGTGAATTGAAGCTTTGTCTTCATGTGCTTAGGCTCCATCTGTATCAGTCGCACGGTGCAGCCCGGCTGCTTTACGCAGCCAATTTGGCCTGCACCACAGGGAAATCAATGTCAGTCAGTGCAACGTTGTTGATGTAATTGGTTAACACATTCACGGCCACGTTGGCAACGATTTCCACAATGGCGGCTTCGTCGAAGCCAGCTAGGCGCAGCGAGGCCAGGTCGGCATCACTCACACGTCCACGCGTTTGGGCAACCCGCAGGGCGAACTGCAACGCGACCTCGGTGCTGGCGTCTTCTGAACGCGCATCGCGCGCTGCGGCGATTTCGGCGCTGCTGAGCTTGGCGACATTGCGGCCCAGATAGTCGTGTGCCGACAGGCAATAGTCACACGCGTTGTATTCGGCAATGGTCAAGGCAATGCGCTCGCGCAGTTGAACGCCCAGCGTTCCTTTGCCCAACGCGCCATTCAACGACAGGTAGCCCTCCAACGCAGCGGGGCTGTGGCCCACCAATTTCATCAAGTTGGGGACAACACCCAATTGCTTGTGCACGGCAGCCAGCAGCGGCTTGGACGCTGCCACAGCATTGTCAACGGTTGGGATAGTGATACGGGACATGGTGATTTCCTTTTAGAAGTTACGGTGGTTTAGAACAACTCTTCACTGTGTTTGCAGCGAATAGGTGAACTGTATTTACTTCACCTCGACAAGTGAATAACCGCTAATATCAATTCACTATTCCATTTACCGGAACAATATGGACCGTTTTCACCTGATCAATGTGTTTGTAGCTGTGGTTGACGCCAATGGGTTTGCTGGTGCTGCGCGCAAGCTAAACCTGTCGCCACCCGCAGTGACCCGCGCGGTCAATGAATTGGAAACCCACCTAGGTCTGCGGCTCTTGACCCGCACAACGCGCACAGTTCGCGTTACTGACGCGGGTGAGCGCTATGTCCAGGATTGCAGGCGCATCCTTGCAGAATTGCTGGAGGCAGACGAGTCCGTCAGCGGCATGCACACCGCGCCACGGGGACGGCTCACCGTCACGGCGCCTGTGCTGTTTGGCGGAAAATATGTTACCCCCATCGTCACGGAGTATCTGGACCGTTATCCTGCTGTCAGTGCATCGTGTCTGTTTTTGGACCGGGTCGTGAATCTGCTGGATGAAGGTGCCGATGTTGCGATTCGCATCGGTGAGCTGCCAGACTCCACGATGCAGGCGGTTCGAGTGGGCCAGGTGCGGCGCGTCATCTGCGCCGCACCTGGCTATCTCGCAAAGCATGGCATTCCAACCACCCCCGAGGATCTGCAAGCTCACACCATTGTGTCGGCCAGCAGCGTCACGCCGAATACCGAGTGGCGGCTTATGGAAAAGGGCACACCCAGAAGCATTCGGGTGCACGCACGAATGATTACTACGACCAATGATTCAGCAGTGGCGGCGGCAGTTAGTGGATTCGGGCTCACACGGTTGTTGTCTTACCAGGTGGCAGAACACTTGCGCAGCGGCACGCTAAAAACAGTCTTGCCAGACTATGAGCCAGCAGCGTTGCCGGTGCATGTTGTGCACCGCGAGGGTCGTCAGGCGCCCCAGCGTGTTCGCGCGTTCCTGGACTTGGCCATTGAGCGCTTGCGGCAGGACGCAACACTGAACGCGTGAACGTGGCGTCACTTCGCCACCAGCACAAATCTACATCGCAGGCTGCAACAAGCGCTGCACCAGCGGGTGGTGCACTTTTTTCTCTGTACCTATCGCAAAGAAGTGTTCAGTAACGCCTTCACACGGGCCTAGGCGCTGAACAGCATAGTGGGCCAATAGGTCTTCGTGCACCCACTCCGCCGCCGGAAACACGCCCATGCCACTGGCCCCAAAAGTCTTTAGCAACGCACTGTCGGCAAACTCCCCGACGACACGCGGCAATATGGCGCGCCGCTCAAACCACTGGTCCAAACGGTCACGCATGGCGGTATGCGCGGTCGGCAAGAGTACGGGCACGTGGGCCAGGCTGTTCGGAAAGTCTTTGCGTGCGGCCTTCATCCAATCGGTCGGGGCGTACCAGGCAATATCAGAAGCGCCCAGGGCATGGCTATACAACTTGATATTCGGGTTGCTGGGCGCGGGCCTATCAGCGAGCACAACATCGAGCCGGTGCAAAGCCAGATCACCCAGCAATTCGTCCAAATTCCCTTCCTGGCACAGCAAGCGCAAGTTGGGCTCGGCAATGACAGGCTGCATCAAGCGACGCACGACCAGTTTGGGCAAGCCATCGCACACCCCCACGGCCAGCCGCACTGCGGGCGTGCTCACCGCGTCGCGCACGCGCGCGGGAAGCGCCTCACCTAGTTGAAAGATCTGGTCGGCCTGCTGCATGGCGACCAAACCGGCTTCGGTCAAAACCAAACCACGCCCAACGGGCTTGAGTAGGGCAAAGCCCAGGGATCGCTCCAGCTCGCGCACTTGGGCGCTGACGGTTTGCACTGCCATGTCCAGCTTTTCAGCGGCCCGCGAGATGCCACCTTCTTTGGCCACCACCCAGAAGTAGTACAGATGCTTGTAGTTGAAAGGGGTGCTCATCGTCAGTTTTTTAGAGAGTCTGAATGAGGAATTATCTGCTTTTTAAGAAATACCGAATTCCTTATCGTTGAGTCTCAACAAACCAACCGGAGACAACACGATGCAAGTTATTTTTGAGTCCCGCGATGAAGAGGGTGCGCAAATGCGCGAACTGTCGATAGAGCGCATTCGCTTTGCGCTGCGGCGTTTGGCAACGTTTGTTCCACGTGCGAAGGTTCGGTTTTCCGACGTAAATGGCCCGAGGGGTGGCGTAGACAAACGCTGCCAAGTAGAGCTCAGTACAGAAGCAGCAGGAACGGTGGTTATTGCTTCACTGGCGCGTGATTGGCGCACGGCTTTGGACCGCTCGTTGGGCCGCGCCACGCGCGTGCTGCGGCGCAGCCTGCAGCGTGCACAAAAGCCGGTCCGCGACCGCAGTATCAAACTGGCGCTGGACAACTAACACCATGAACGAACTGATTGCACCCGACGCCGCCATTGGCGCGCTTGCCCTGGCCATGGCGGTGCTTTATGCCGCATGGCATGAATACGCCGCGAAGAATCAACGCGATGCACGCTTGCTGCTTGCCGTAGGCTCCATCAGCCTGGTCGGCAGTGCAGCAGCCTGGCTCCCTTAGCCCCCTATCCACGCCCCATACAAGGGGCGCGCTGCTACAACCTGATCGCCATCCATGCAAAGCTTTTTTGACCCCGCCATCTTGTTCTTCGTATTTGGAATTTTGGCCGGTTCGCTAAAGTCAAATCTGGAAATACCACCGCAGATTTCGCGATTCCTGTCCCTGTATTTGTTGATGGCCCTGGGCCTCAAGGGTGGGTTTGCATTGGCCCAATCGAGCATGACGACCGAGGTTCTTATCAGCCTCGGCGCTGCGGTTGGTATGGCCTTTCTGGTACCCGTGCTGGGCTACCTGAGCTTGCGTCGATTTCTCAGCGGCTTTGACGCGGCTGCGATTGCCGCCACCTATGGCTCGGTCAGTGCGGTCACCTTTATTACTGCCGTGCAGTACCTCGACACACACGGTGTCGCATTCGGTGGGCACATGGCCGCAGCTATGGCGCTGATGGAGTCACCTGCCATTGTGCTGGCGGTGGTGTTGGCTAATCATGCCCGTCAAAAGTCTGCTGCATTGAGCCAACCAGGGACAGCGGCAGTGGACAGTCCACCACTGGGTCGCATCATGCATGAAGCGCTGACAGACGGCGCACAACTGCTGCTCATAGGCGCCATGCTGATTGGGGTACTGACCGGTGACGCGGGGCAAGCAGCCATGAAGCCTTTCTCCGTTGACTTATTCAAAGGCATGCTGGCCTTCTTCCTGCTGGACATGGGCCTGCTCGCCGCACGCAACATGGGCAAGCTCAAGGGTCAATCGGTGTGGTTGCTGGTCTACGCCATTGCGGGGCCCCTGACCCACGCAGGTATTGCGTTGGCACTGGGTTGGGCTCTGGGCATGGCACCGGGCAATGTGGTCTTGCTCATGGTGTTGGCGGCCAGTGCCTCGTACATTGCTGTGCCAGCCGTCATTCGCCATGCGATTCCGGAAGCCAACCCATCGTTGTACTTTGGCATGTCGCTGGGATTGACGTTTCCGTTCAACATATTGATTGGCATTCCGCTATACATGGAGGTGGCCCAGCGCGTGTTGTGAGCATCGGACCCCGCGTCGCTAGAGGCAACAGTGGCGCGTCGTAGAGGTGCGATGCTCACCGCCGTAAAATGCACCTCCCCTGACGGAACCGCCCATGCTGCAATTCAACCTCCTCGCCACCGACCCCGCCACACCCCATGGCGCCTACGCAGGCTCCCACGCCCGCCGCGGCACACTCACGCTGAACCACGGCGTGGTGCAAACGCCTATATTCATGCCGGTAGGCACCTATGGCACGGTCAAAGGGGTCATGCCGCGCAGTCTGGAAGAAATGGGTGCGCAAATCATTTTGGGCAACACCTTTCACCTGTGGATGCGCCCGGGCCTGGACGTGATGGCCAGCTTTGGCGGCCTGCATGCGTTTGAGAAATGGAGCAAGCCCATACTCACCGACAGCGGCGGTTTCCAAGTCTGGAGCCTGGGCGAGATGCGCAAGATCAGCGAAGAAGGCGTCAAGTTCGCCAGCCCAGTCAATGGCGACAAGCTGTTCCTCACGCCTGAGATCTCCATGCAGATCCAGACCGTGCTCAACAGCGATATCGTGATGCAGTTCGACGAATGCACGCCGTATGACACCAAGGGCCACATCACCACCGAGCGCGAAGCCCGCACGTCGATGGAGCTGAGTCTGCGCTGGGCCAAGCGCTGCCAGGCCGAATTCACCAAGTTGGAGAACCCCAACGCGTTATTCGGCATTGTGCAGGGCGGCATGTTTGAGAACCTGCGCCAGGAGTCGCTGGACCAGCTGGTAGAGATGGATTTCCCCGGCTATGCCGTGGGTGGCGTCAGCGTGGGTGAACCCAAGGACGAGATGCTCCGCATCATGGCGCACACGCCGCACAAGCTGCCCGCCCACAAGCCGCGCTACCTGATGGGCGTGGGCACGCCCGAGGACCTGGTGCAAGGCGTGGCCGAAGGCGTGGACATGTTCGACTGCGTAATGCCCACCCGCAACGCGCGCAATGGCACCATCTTCACCCGCTATGGCGACCTGAAGCTGCGCAACGCCCGCCACAAGATGGACCCGCAGCCGCTGGACCCGAGCTGCACCTGCCATGCCTGCGCTGGTACGTCCAGTGTTTCGTGGGACCAAGGTGGGCGCGAAGGCTTTAGCCGCGCCTACCTGCACCACCTGGACCGCTGCGGCGAGATGCTGGGCCCCATGCTGGCCACTGTCCATAACCTGCACTACTACCTGAACCTGATGCGCGAAGTGCGCGAGGCGCTGGATGCGGGCACCTTTGGCGCATTTCGGGCCCAATTCAAGGCAGACCGGGCGCGCGGGGTGTAGTGATAAAAAAAGGGGTCCAGCCCTCGTGGAATGTGCGTAAGACGCTACTATTTGTATAGCAATCAATATCGACTGATTTGTTCCTAACGCAATCCTGATACCACCAGTGGTACGCTGACGGGCATCATGACCAGTTCCCAGACAACAGCCCCCGTACCATCAAGCCTGCGCGGCTGGGGCCTGGTCGCACTCCTGCTGACAGGAGCCACCGGGGTAGGATTTTTGCTGGACCACCAGGTCTCGTTGACCAGCCAGGCCATGGTCTATGTGCTGACCGTGGTCATTGCGGCATACAACCTGCGGTGGCAGCAGTCCGTGGGCTGCGCGATCGGCGCGGTAACGGCCTTGAACTTTTTCTTTGTGCCCCCGCGCTGGACGTTTGAAGTCGATAGCCAGGAGCACCTGATAGCACTCACTTCCATGTTGCTGGTTGCCTTAGTGATCAGCCACCTGACGACCCGGCTGCGCCGAGAGACCGAAACCGCCCGGCGCAACTTGTACCGCGCGCGCCAGTTGCAGGCATTGGCGACAGAGCTGTCGGTCACATCCAGTCGCGCAGCCATCGCAGCCTTGGGCCAAACCGCTTTGGATGCGGCATTTGAAGGCCCGTGTTGGCTGGCCCTCGGCCATACCGTTGAAGAACTGGCCTTGCCACCCGAGCTGCCATCCAACGATGCCGACGGCATGAAGTGCTGCATGCGCGAAGGCGCCGTGCTCGGACCGGGCACCGGGCGGTGGCCCGGTCTGGATGCATGGTTCATTCCCTTGGGCAACCCGCCTTGCGTGGCGGGCGCGGTGCGCATTCAGCCCGCCATGGCCAGTGACGAGGCGGGGCGCGAGCACGCACAGGCCCTGTGCGCGCTGATCGGGCAGGCTCTGCACCGCTTGCAGTTAACCGACACCATACAGTCGGCCCAAAGCGAAGCACAACGCCAGCAACTCCAGAGCACCTACCTGGCGGCCATTTCGCATGATTTGAGAACGCCATTGGCCGCCGTGGTGGGCGCTGCATCCGCATTGCAAACCCAGCGAGACAAGCTCAGCCTTGCCGAACAAGACCGGCTGCTGGGCAGCATCGTCAGCGAAGCGTCCTATTTGAGCACCGTCACTGAAAACACCTTGCAATTGGTACACCTGGTCAATGCCACGCAAGCCATTCGCCGAGACTGGGAGTCGATGGAAGAAATCGTGGGTGCGGTCTTGACCCGGGTCCGCCAGCGTGACCCTGCGCGGCGTATCAAATCCCGACTTGCCACTGGGCTGCCGCTGGTTTATGCCGACCCGGTGCTACTGGCCCAGCTGATAGCAAACCTGCTGGACAATGCCTTGAAATACAGCACCGACGCGATTGACCTGACGGTGCAGCTGAGTGATACCAAGGCCAACGCCAGCAACTTGCGCGACAACCCGGGCGAACACATGCTGGAAGTAATGGTGAAGGACAGGGGCCCGGCCATACCACCTGAGAAATACGCCAGCATCTTTGAGCCCTACAACCGCAATGACCAATCAGGGCAACGCGGGGTGGGACTGGGTTTAGCCCTTTGCCGTGCCATCGCTGCAGCCCATGGCGGTACTTTGAGCCTGCGCCGCCGCAGTGGTGGCGGCAACAGTTTCACGTTTGCCATGCCCCTGGGCACGAAAGCACCTGGGGGCCTGCAACCATGAGCCTGCGCGTACTGGTGGTGGAGGACGATCCTGAAATTCGGGCTTTGATCCAGTCCAGCCTGTCCGTTGAAGGATTTGACGTCCGCACTGCGGTATCCGTTAGTGAAGCCACGGCCATCCTGCACCATGCGGTGCCTGACATCTTGCTGCTGGACTTGGGCTTGCCGGATGGGGACGGCGCAGCGCTGGTGCACGCGGTGCGCCAACACCACTCCCTGCCCATCCTGGTGGTATCGGCCCGTCATCAGGAAGCCCAAAAGATCCAGTTGCTCGACGCTGGAGCAGATGACTACCTCACCAAACCGTTTAGCGTGGCCGAATTGCTAGCCCGTATGCGGGTAGCTTTGCGCCACCGGGGCACGGCGGTCACGGCTGCTACCACTGTCTACACACTCGACGCATTGCGCGTGGACTTGGAACAGCACACCGTGTTGTGCCGCGGGCAAACGCTGCACCTCACCCCCACCGAATTCAAGTTGCTGGCACGGCTCGTACGCAGTGCCGGGCGTGTGGTTACCCACCGGCAATTGCTCGCTGACGTTTGGGGGGGTGAATTCACCGAGCACACCCACTATCTGCGCCTGTACATGGGCCAGCTCCGCGCCAAGATTGAAATCGATCCCGCCGAGCCGCGCTACCTGCATACCGAAACCGGCATTGGCTACCGGCTGGCGATCTCCTAACATTTAGGCGCGCATTTTTATGCGCTGATCCTTATGCGATCCTGATGCCTTGCAGAGCACAGTGGGCACCTGTTCAACAACTTGCCCTGCGTGTATGAGCCATTCAACCAACCGCGAAAGCCTGGCCGCCCTGACCCTGGGCGCCATGGGAGTCGTCTACGGGGATATAGGCACCAGCCCCCTGTACACCATGAAAGAGGTGTTCAGCCCCGCAACCGGCATTCCGCTGGATGCGGCCCATCTGATCGGCGTGGTATCGGTCATCTTCTGGGGCTTGATGATGGTCGTCACCCTCAAATACGTGCTGCTGATACTGCGCGCGGATAACCGGGGTGAAGGCGGAATCATGGCCTTAACGGCCCTGGCAGTGGAAGCTGCCGGAAATACGCCAACCAAGCGACTCACATTGTTGCTGCTGGGCGTCTTTGGCGCTGCGCTGTTTTATGGTGACAGCGTGATCACCCCGGCAATCTCGGTGCTCAGTGCGGTAGAGGGGCTGGAGGTGGTAACCCCCACCCTCAAACCCTATGTCTTGCCCGTTTGCGCCGCCGTACTGGTGGGCCTGTTTGCCATGCAGCGTTATGGAACCAGTGTGGTCGGGAAGCTCTTTGGCCCTGTCATCGTGCTGTGGTTTGTCGTTCTGGCCGGCTTTGGTGCCGTCGAGATTGCGCAGCAGCCTGCAATCCTCGCAGCGCTGAACCCGCTGTATGCCCTAGAGTTTCTGGCCGGTCAGGGGTGGCATGTGCTGGTGGCCGTCGGTGCCATTGTGTTGGCCTTTACGGGCGCAGAAGCGCTGTATGCAGACATGGGCCACTTTGGCAAACGCCCGATTCAATATGCTTGGGGGGGGCTGGTTTTGCCCGCGCTGGCCATCAACTACATGGGGCAAGGCGCGCTGCTCATGCGCGACCCTTCGGCCATTGAAAACCCGTTCTATCGCCTGTTCCCTGCCGCCTTGTTGATCCCAGCTGTGGTGCTGGCAACCTGCGCCACGGTGATTGCATCGCAGGCGGTCATTTCCGGCGCATTTTCCATGACCAAGCAGGCCGTCCAGCTGGGCCTGTTGCCTCGTATGGCGGTGATGTATACCTCGGCCAAAGAGGCCGGGCAGATCTATATGCCTCTGGTGAATTGGCTGCTGCTGGCGGCCGTTTTGCTCGCGGTGGTCGGGTTTGGCAGTTCGTCTGCCATGGCTGCGGCCTATGGCATTGCAGTCACCGTCACGATGCTGATTACCACGCTGCTGACATTCTTTGTCGTGCGCCATGGCTGGCACTACCCATGGGGTGTGGTGGTCGCAGCAACTGGCCTGTTTTTGGCGCTCGACCTCTTGCTGGTGGTGTCCTGTGCGATCAAGTTTTTCCAGGGTGGATGGTTCCCGCTGGTGCTGGGTGTTGGCCTCTTCTGCGTTATGGCCACCTGGCGGCGGGGGCGCGAGCTACTGCTGGACAGCATCCGCAGGGATGACCCGGAGCTTTTGCCCTTTATCACCGGTTTGTCAGGGGATGGAATCAACCGGGCATCGCGCACGGCGGTCTACGCGGTTGCCAACCCCGGCACCGTCCCGCAGGCTCTGATGCACAACCTCAAACACAACCAGGTATTGCATGAACGCAATGTAATTTTGACCGTGGTGTTTCACGAGGTACCCTGGATACCCTTTGAAGACCGCGTGCAGGTAACACCCTTGGTAGCCGGCTTCTGGCGCGTGCAGGTGAACTACGGCTTCAAGAACACGCCAGATATCCCCAAGGCGCTGGAGCTGTGCAAAGGCCAAGGCTTGGCGATCAACTTGTTTGAGACGTCCTACTTCCTGAGCCGCGAAATCATTGTGCCCACCAAGGGTTCTGGCATGGCCCATTGGCGCGAAGCGCTGTTCGCGCTGATGTCGCGCAATTCTGGCAGTGTGGCAGGGTTCTTCAGGCTACCGAACAACTGCGTGGTGGAACTGGGGACTCGGGTTCAAATATGACCGCAGCCCTCGTAGAACGTGCGTGAGAAGCTACTATTTTTATAGCAATCTAGCTACTGCCACGCACCACTTTCAGGATGCCACTGCGCCACCCATGCAGGCAAATCAGCTGCCGGCATGGGGCGGGCAATGCCATAGCCTTGTGCCATCTCACAACCCATGCGCAAGAGCTTCGCGCCATGTGCTGTGGTTTCAACGCCTTCGGCGATTACCTCGCGCCTAAAAGCTGCCGCAAGACCGATGACACCGGTGACGATGGCCAAGTCATCGCTGTCGTCCAGCATGTCCCGCACAAAACTTTGGTCGATTTTGATGACCTCCGCGGGCAACTTGCGCAAGTGGGTAAGAGACGAGTAACCCGTACCAAAGTCATCCAGTGCAAACCGCACACCCATGAGTTGGCATGCCTGTATGGTCTGGTACACCTGCCCCAGGTCTTCCAACGCGCTGGTCTCCAGAATCTCCAGTTCCAGCAGGTTTGGTTCCACGCCCGGAAAACGCGCCAGCAATTGGGCCAGCCTCTCTGGAAAATCGACTTGCTGCAACTGGCGCGCGGCGATGTTGACGCTGACCGAAACTTGCAAGCCTTGGGACCGCCACCGCAGCAATTGCTCCAGTGCCGTAGCAATCACCCATTCACCCACGGTAACGCTCAAGGGGTGGTTTTCAATGGTTGGCAAAAAGGCTGCCGGGGCGAGCAAACCCCGCTGCGGGTGCTGCCAGCGTATCAGCGCTTCCACACCGATGACTTCGCCCGTGCGCATGTTGACCTTGGGCTGGTAGTGCAGCACAAACTCGTGCCGACCCAGTGCGCTGCGAATGTGCTCCACACTCTCGCGCTGCGTTTTGACCGCCGTATCCTGTGCCACATCAAACCAGTGGTACCGGTTTTTACCCGCTTGCTTGGCCACATACATGGCCTGGTCTGCATGGCGCAACAGCAAGTCAACGTCTGCTCCATCTTGCGGAAAAATCGTGACCCCAACACTGGCCGACACCTGCAAACTGGTCTCCCACAACAGGACCGGCGCAGCCGCGGCGTGGAGCAAACGTTCCAATACTGGTTCGGCATCTTGCGTGTGCTCCAGGTCGACCAGCACCGCAACAAACTCGTCGCCTCCAATGCGCGACAAGGTATCGCCATCGCGCAACGCGCCCTTCATCCGCTGAGCCAGTGCCACCAACATTTGGTCACCCAGTGCATGCCCATGGGTGTCGTTGACTTCCTTGAAACCGTCCAAATCCAGATAGACCACTGCAACGGACAAGCCTCTGCGTTCGCAGTGGGTGAGCGCCTGCTGCATGCGGTCTGCCAGCAGAACCCGGTTCGGCATATTGGTCAGCGCATCGAAATGGGCAATATGCTCCAGCTGGCGCTGGTGTTCCTTGATCTCCGTGATGTCGGTAAACAGGGCAACGTAGTTTTGCGACGAGCCATCTGGGTCGCGCACAGCACTGATCGTGAGCATCTCCGCAAACACTTCTCCATTCTTGCGTTGGTTCCACACTTCGCCGGTCCAATACCCGTTTTCCGCCAGCGCTTGTGCACGCGCTTCATAAAACGCTGCGGTTTGCCGCCCCGAATTCAACAAGGTTTGCGGGTCCTGGCCCAAAGCCTCTTCGCGGCTGTAACCCGTAATTGTCGTAAACGAATCATTGACCTCAACAATTCGCCCACCTGCATCAGTGATCAGGATACCCTCACGCGCATGGCTAAACACCGTTGCCAGCAACTCCAAGCGCGCATCGGTCGTGATTTTTTCAATGGCCAAGGCCGCGAGCCGTGCTTCGTCTTCAATCAACAGCAGGTCTTCCGGCTCCGGGCGCGTTGGGCGGCGGTGGTAGATGGCGAAGGTACCCAAGACCTTGCCCTGTGAGGAAACAATGGGCTGCGACCAGCAGGCGGCCAGGTCTGCCTGGCGTGTCAGCTCCAGATAGGGAGCCCACAACGGACTCAAGGACAAGTCTTCGACCACGACGCGCTGCCCCGAACAGACGGACGCACCACACGCGCCAACGTTGGGGCCAATGGCAATATGGTCCGTCGCTTCGACAAAAAGCGCAGGCAAGCTACCCGAAGCGGCATAGTGCAAATGGGTGCCTTCTGCATCCAGCATCAAAATGGCGCACAACATGTGTGGTCTGATGGATTCCACGTCGCGGACCATGGTGTCCAACACGGCAGACTGCGGCGCCTTTTGTGCCAGTAGTTGCAGAACCCGGTTGTGGTGCGATTGCAGCTGGGCCGCGCGTTTGCGCGCCGTAATGTCAACCAGTACGCCGACCGTACCAGCAGGACGCTGGTTGGCATCCACCAGCCGCCGCGCAGACAATTGCCCCCAAAATTCACTGTGGTCACCACGCCAGTAGCAGCGCTCCACTTCGGTCGATTGGATTTCACCATTCAAGAGCTTGCCCAGCAGTTTGCGACCCACTTCACGCTCTGAGGGGTGGATCAACTCCACATATTCCTTACCCACCAACTGCTCCATGGGCCAGCGAAAAAGCTCTGCGGTACGGCGGTTGGCGTGGCTGATGCGCCCCTGCATATCCACACGGAAGATGGCCACACCCGAAGAATCCAGAATTTGCTGCAGCAGGCGCTCGCGCTCTGCCAGCCCGGCGATGGCTTCATTGACGACGCGCTGGCTTGTCGAAAAATGCGCGCTTGCTGCGCTGAGCAGCCGATGAAGCCCCGGTACCTTCACGCTGCACCTTCGGTCGGTGTGGCAATGAACACGGTCAATACGCCGGTGTAGCCGTACAGGTGATCGTGGGCGATCTCGCCCGCTGCAAAGAAGCCCACCAGCGGCACATCGCCCAGCGCGCGGCGCACCAGTTGCATCTCTGCACTCGGGCCACCAAAGTGTGGCCCGCCGCGCCCCGAGCAACTGACATACACCGCGCCCGCTATGCGCCGTGCAGGGTGCGGCGCAGACTCCAGCGACGACGCTTGCAAGGCGTGGGCTGTTTCCAAAGCTTGCTCCTGTGGCTCCAGTTCTTCGCGAATTTCGGCACAGATGCGTGTCAGGTCAACCCGTGCCGTCTGCACATTGCGACGGCAAAACACCAGTTGTGCGCCAGCGTCCACATGGTCCGCAACGGCAATGCCACGGCGGCCGGGGTCCAGACCGATGATGTGTCGCACCAGCACATCTTCGCCAAAGTTTCCGGTTTGGCGCACGGCCTGCCGCGACAAACTGAGCGCCGCAGGGTCATCCATAGCATCCTGCACCGGTACCAGACCCACCAATGTGGCACGCACCACGTCCAAGGCCTCCTGCGGTTGGTCCAGCGAGACTGCCAGGTCACGCAACATGACATCCAACGCCGGCTCGCCATCCAATGTCAACACCAGGTTGTGATCTGCGTCGGTCACTTGCCTCACGGCAGAGACCGGCATACAGCCTTGGGTCACGCGCGAGACCATGGCAACCTCGGGTCCAAAAGCCACACCACTCAAGCCACCGCTGAAGACACCACCGGCTGCGCCATGCCCACCAATATTGCCGTTGCCACCGACTGCAAATTGCACCGATTGCCAGCGACTGCTGGCCAGCCCCCCAAACAGGTAGTGCGCATCGGTGCGCTCGGCCATCTCGTGTATCAACTCTGCAATATCGGCGGTGTCGGGGTCTGCATGCACCAGTGCGGTATGGGCTTCAAAGCCCATGCCCAGCGGCGCTACGCCAGAGAAGACACGGTATTGGTCACTGGGCAGCTCCAGCAGCATGACTGCCATGGCGGGCTCATCCCAGTACTCAACATTGTTGGAAACAATGCCAATGCCGACAGACCCAGACCAGTCCGTAACCCAGGGCAATTCGCCCCCCAAATGGTCCAAAATATCCTGAGCTTCATCGGCATAGTGGTCCGTGATGTACAGCAGCGCCAAGGTGGGCGCACTGGCATAACGGGGCAGCGCCATCTGTGCCCGCAACTGCGCCAATACCAGTGCAGCAGCCATGGGCCACTGCGGATGCGTGGCATGGGCATAGGGAAAAAGCTTTAAATCCGCGGCCATGGCGGGTTACCTGGGGGTCGCTTAGCTTTTGCGCGGCGCAGATTTGCGGGCCGCTGGCCGGGTGGCGCGCTTGGCAGGCGCTGCCTTTTTGCCTGGGGCGGTAGTGCCTGCGGCCGTAGTGGCCGCACCGGCGGCTGCCTTGGCCATACCGGCGGCCATGTTTTTGCCTGCATCCATGGCCGTTTTGACACTGGCCTCACGCATGGCGGTTGCAGCAATCTGCTGAAATTGTTGCGTCAACGCGCCCCACAACTGCAAGGGGTCCACTGCCGCACCCGCCGCTTTGGACTTGGATGCCTTGGAGGCCCTGGATGTTTTGGCAGCCTTGGGCGCAGGCTCGGTAGCTGAGCTCGTGGCCCGCGAGAAAGACTCGGCTGCTGCCGTGGCACGCTCTGACACCTGCTGCACACCCGATTGCACGGATTGCGCCGCTTTGTCCTTGAGGGAGTTGGCCACATCGCCCATATTGAAGTTCATACCCTTGAGCGTGGCCAGGGTCATTTTTTGCACTTCGAGTGCCTGAATGGTTGCAGCCAAAGCGCGCGAGTTTTGTTCCAGCCAAAAATGAACAGCTTTCAGCTCTTCTATTCGCTTCTCCAGCTCGTCCACGTTGAGCGTGGGGGCCACCCAATTGCCCAGATTCGGCATTTGGGGAATGCTGGTACTGGCACCTTTGGCCAGGTTTTGCAAAAAATCAAAGCCCGGCACGAATTTGCCAAAGCCGGTGGTGTCTGCGTCACTCATATCGTCTCCGTCGGAGGTTTCTAATTCTCAATAGGGCGCAGCTTACCCCAACTGTCGGCAAGAAAGGCCGCCGCAGCGGCCTTTTCGTTCGCTACTTGTGCATTGAGTGGTCCACTGCTGCTGAGGGCGGCGTGGCGCGAACGGGCACCGTGATCTCAGTCTTTGTCTCGACTCCTTTGGCGTCTTTGAACAGCAGCGTCACGGGTATGGTGGTGTCTTTCTGCAGGGGCAGCTTCAGGTCCATCAGCATCAGGTGGTAACCACCGGGCTTGAGTTCAACGGCCTGGCCCACTGGCAGTTCCAGCCCACCTTGCACGGCGCGCATCTTCATCACGTCACCGTCCATTTTCATTTCATGGACTTCTGCCACACCGGCAACCGGGCTGGACACCCCGACCAGCTTGGCACCGCTCTTGGCTGTTAGTTTCATGAAGGCACCCGTGGCCTTCTGGCCAGGCACCGTGGCGCGCGCCCATGCGCCTTGCACGTCTACGGTTTGCGCCCACAACGGGCTGGCGCACAGGGCAAATGTAGTAGCAAGTAGTGCGAGAAGTGATGGAGGTTGCATGGTTCTTCCTTTGTAAATGAATTTGGCTGTGGTGCTGTCAGTGTGCATGATGGGTGTTGGCCTGGCTTGGCAACACTTCCAACAGCGCGGCGGGCCCCTTCAGGCCCTTGGTCAACGTGCCTTCTACCGGCACCTCCACCCAGGCATTGCTACCCATGGTGCAGGATTGCACCACCTTGAACCAGACGGGCCCAGCCGAGGCGGGCGTAGTGCCGCGAAAAATAAACTCGTCGTAATAGTCAGATGGCAGCGCATCTGCCGGGGAATTGGCGGTCCAGGTGATTTCCTGAACGCCCTCGGTATAGGTCTTGCCGTGGCTGGTATACGGCTCGGCCAGCTTGCCCACGGTGGTGGCAATAGTCCAGCCCGCTTTGGGCATGGGCTGCGCCCCGGTAAAGCCCGCGGGAATGGTCACCCGCAGACCCGTGGTGGGCGCGCCGTCACAGCCATGCCCTACCCGCAGGGCGGCGCGGTAGCTAGTCCCCGCCAGCGCCACGCCATCCTGCAAGACTACATGTGCAAATGTGGTCGTAGCCCCCGTAAAACAAGCACAACACGCTATTAATTGAATAGCAAACAACTTCTTCATATTACAAACTCCATTTGATTTCCGCGCTGTAGCTGCGATTGGGATAGGGATGGAAGTTCCAGTATTGGTAGTTGTTCAGATTGTCAATGCCAAACGACGCGCTCCAGTTTTTGCCTGGGGTGTAGCGCACCCGCACATCGGCGGTGAAGAACTCGCTCACGCCTTGGTAGGTGTAGCCATTCACGTCGGCGTTGTTGAGCGTGCGGAACTGCGGGCCGCTGTAGCGCACACCCAGGCTGGTGCTCCACTGCTCACTCCAGCGGTAGCTGGCCAACGCGGTTGCGCGCCAAGTGGGGATATTGGGCTGGCGCTTGCCAATGGTGTCACCCGCCACAGCGACAAAGCCCGTGTTCTCCTGGATGGTGGAGTCGGTGTAGATAATGCTGGCGCCCAGGTCCAAGCCTTTGGTTACGACGTTTTCTCCATTGAACGACAACTCCACACCCTGTGTCTGGATGCGGCCCACGTTTTGGACGCGGCTGATGTTCTTGTTGGCCACAGCGTCCAGGGTTGTTTGCGAGTAGAGCGCGTCTTGCGTGTCCTCTACAAACACGGTCAGGCGGAGGTTGGAATTGCCAAAATCTTTCTCCGCGCTGAACTCGGATGTCCACGACTTCTCGGGCTTGAGATTGGGGTCATTCACATACTGCGAGTTGGTGGTGCTGGTAGACCCATACAGCTCGGTCACGGTAGGGAAGCGCACCGCGCGACCCACCGAGGCTTTGAGCACGGTGTCAGCGGCCCACTGGTACGACAGCGCGGCTTTGGGGGAAACAAAGGTTTCATCCCGCCCCGCGTAGCGCGTATTGGCAGCGTTGCCCACGCCAAAGGTGGTGAAGCCGTCGCCGGTAGTCCAGTTTTCCACGCGTGCACCCAGCACGGTTTTCCACAGTGGGGCAAAGGCCCAGCTGTCTTGCGCATACAGCGCACGGGTGCTGGAATTGCCGCCCACGTCGTTCACCAACGAGCCTGCCGGGTTGGATATCCAATTGCCCGCAACATTGGACGTGATGGTGCGGAAGGTATAGCGGTCTTGTTGCAGCCCGAAGTCTGCAACGTGGGCACCGTTCACGCCATCCGGACGCCATGTGCCTTTGAGCGACAGCGCATTCCAGCCCGTGCCCCCCGCATCGGCAACGGTGCCAGCGCCGCCCGTGCGTGCTGCTGGCAAAACGTTGGTGGAACCGTTGCGACGGTTGGTGTCCGAGCCATAGTTGTATTGGCTGGCAGCAACCTCCCAGTCAAACACGCCCTGGGTGTGGCTCTTGACCGAAATGCCGTGCATGGTGTGGGTCAGGTCTTCGTTGGTCAATGGAAAGTCGCCACCACCCAGTGCGTTGGCACCGGTAAAGGCCAAGCCATCGATGTTGATGGCGCCACCGTAGACCGGTTGCCCCTTGGCATCGCGCAGGTAGGTCACAGGGCGGTTTTCTGAGGTGTTTTTCCACAGGCCATAGGTGTAGCTGGCCCGCACAGTGGGGGTAAAGTCATACGCTACCTTGATCTTGGCGTGGTCTTGCACGGTGGTGTACTCAGTACCCGTGCCCAGGTTGTACCAAGGGGCCAATGTGTTGTTGGCATCGAGCACCGCGCCGGTAACAGGTGTACCCGCCGAGCCCGCTTGGCCTGCACTCTTGAGACGGGTAGGAAAGGTCAGCGGCTGGCCATGGCTGTTGGTGCGGTTCAGGTTGATGAACCACGACCAGTCGCCCGCGCGGCTACCCAGTGAGGCGCTGGTCTGCCAGGCCTTGTAGGTATCGTGGGTGTTGTACAGGTCAAAAGGCTGGGACACATAGCCCGCTTTCACATGCGCTTCGAGCTTTTGCGGCATGCGCGTCACAAAATCCACCACGGCACCCACCGAGTTGCCGGGGTAGGCGGCCGAAAACGGGCCATACATCACATCCACCCGCGCAATCTCTTCGGGCGTGACCAAGCCCCAGCGCGGCGCAAAGGTGGCGCCATTGCCCAGGTAGTTGGAGAGCAAGATGCCGTCGGCATAGACCGCAGACCGCGCACTGTTGCCGGTGCCGGACGCACGGCTGGACAGCACCGCGTGGTTGTAGTCGCCGATGTAGCGCTTGCGCACCAAGAGGCTGGGAAAGTAGCGGATGGCGTCTTCGCTGTCGGTGGCGTTGATGGCTTGCTCGATTTGCTCTTTGCCAATGCCTTCGATGGTGGTGGGAATCTGCGTGGGCAGGGACGTGGGCTGGCCACTGTTGGTGATGGTCACCACGCCCAGGCTCTTGGTGGGACGGTCGGCCACCAAATCCGAGTTTTGCGCCAAAGAACACTGCGAAATACTTGCGAGTAAAGCGGCTACGGCAATTGCTACAGGGCAATGCATCTGATAGGGAACACGATGCTGAAATGCGGTTTTCATATACGGACTTTCGAAAAATAAAATTTAGACGGATGCGGACTTAGCGCGCCACCAGAGCACAGCTTCAATCGCGGCAACCACTGCCCCGGAGACCGCCAGCAGTGGCATGCTGACCACCATGGCGAGCGTGGCACCCACGGCCATGGGGCTCACGCTCTTCCACGCACCCGGCACCAGGCGTGGCAGGCCTGCCATGCCCTTGGATCGGCGTTTGAAATACATCTCCCAACCCGAAACGATGGAGAACAGCACGCCCAAGCCAAAGATGACTAGCAAGGCTTGATTCCAGACGCCAAACTCGCCCCGATGGAACGGGATTCCGATGGCCGTGGCCTTGCCAAAGGCCGTCTGTTCATCCCAACCACTGAAGTACAGGCGCTGGCCGCTATAGGCATTGAGCAGCAGGTCAAAGCGCTTGTCGGGCTGGCCTTTGTCCATCTGGTTGGCACGCCATACGCCAGCGGGCCCTTTGGGCGGCATGATTTGCATGGACACATCGGGCGCTTCGCGGCGAATGGCTTGCAAAGCTGCTTCCCAGGTGAGCTGAGGCGAAGAATGGGCCGAAGAAGCCACCGCAGACTGCGCCAGGCGGGCTGGAATGCGCGGCGGGGCCTGGTGGGTTGCGTCGCGCGCCCACTTGATCTGCCCGCCAGAAACCTTGCTCCAGGTCAGCCCCGTAGTAAGGATGACGGCACTCATCACACTCAACGCCACGCCCAAAAATGCATGCCACTGCTTCCAGGCAACACGGCCACCCGCATTGCGCTGGGGCAATACCGCTTGGTTGGCACGGGGCCACCACAGCACCACACCGGTTACCAACATGACCATGAGCCAACTGGCTGCCAACTCGATCATCCAGCGCCAACTGTCGCCCTGCAGATAGTTGGAGTGCAGCTTGCGAGACCATTCCCTGAACCGGTCTTCTTGCGGCAAACTGCCCAGCACCTCTACGGTATAGGGGTTGACATAGACCACCATGGCCTTGCCCGGGAAGCCAAAGTTGGGCCGCAGAAACTCCGCGGGCTTGGCGCCTGCCGACCCTGCTGGCGACACGGCGGCTGGCTTTTCGCCACCATGGCCCCCGTGGTTATGCCCGCCGCCCGCCGCTGCTTGCCCCGACCCCATAGGTGGCAAATAGGCAAACCGCGCACTCTCGCCAGGTGCATACGCAGGCGAGAACGAGTGCAACACCCACCCGGGTGGTGCGGCAGTCTGTGCGGCGTGCACCATGTCGTCGAGAGGACGTGCCACACCTGCAGGTGCTACGGTATCCAGATGACCATGCAGGGCCGCTTCGATCTGCGGCGTAAAGACATAGAGAATCCCGGTCAACGTCGCCATCAGCGCAAAGGGTGATGCGATCAGCGCCGCCCAAAAATGGACGCGCCACAGGAGGCTACGGCGCTGTGCGGTGATGTTTGGCAAAAGTGCCGCGGTTGGGCCTGTGGTGATGGTCATGGTTATTTCTGCCCTAAAGTCCATGTCACGCCCACCATGGCGCTACGCGGCGCGCCGGGCGAGTACGTGTTCTGCGTGTTGGGGGAATAGGTGCCGGTGCCGCTATAGGAGCTAGACGCACTGTCGGAGTAGGCAGCATCGGTCAGGTTGCGCACCTGCAGCCAGGCCTCTACACCCTTAGCCACGGCGTAGCTGCCTTGTAGGTTCCACAGCGTGTGGCCGGGGTATTTGACAGTGTTGGCGTTGTTCATCCAATACTCGCCTTGGTGCACCACGCCCAGCGCAATACGGGCACCCGCCGCTGGCTTATAGGCAACTTGCGCGTTGATGGTGTTCTTGGGTGCTTGCGGCATGTCCTTGCCAGAAAAATTTTGTGTGGAAGACACGACATAGCCCACGAACTGGTGGTTGGCGCGCGACCAGGCGAATCGCCAGTCCAGCGTATTGCCCTCGTGGCTGAGTCCGAACTCCAGGCCTTCACTTCGGGTTTGCCCGGCGTTGCGGTTTTCGCTGTTGCCAGGCGCAATGGTGTAGCTCACGATGGTGTCTTGCCCATCCAGCCGGTACAACGCGGTATCGAGCTTGATGCTGCCACCGGCCAAGGCCGAGCGCCATCCCACTTCGGTGTTGTTGTACGTGGAGGGGCGCAAGTCCGGAATGGCGGATTTGCCATACAGCTGGCTCACCTCGGGTGGGGTGAAACCGGCGCTGACATTGCTGTACAGCGCGTTACTCGCATCTACCGCATACGTCGCACCCAGCTTGGGGCTGAAACGCGCGAAGCTGCGTACCTCATTGGGTGCCCCAAAGCTGGCACCCGGTGTCAGCTTGTTGGTGAAGTCATAGCTGATGCCGTCGTAGCGCCCGCCAACCACCAAGCGCATGCGTTCAATCGGTGTTGCTTCCAACTGTACAAAAGCGGCGTTGTTGCTGATGTTGGCGCGAAAGTCGCGCACGCCAACCGGGGCTGTGGCGTTGGACACCTGGTAGCTTAGGTAACGCCCGCTGGCCACATCGCGCACGATGCTCAGGTTGTCCGACACATAGTCGTTCTTGCTGCGGTCTATGTAAAGGCCAGCAACCACCTTGGCGCCCAGCCAGGAAAGCTTCTGGTCGTGCTTGAGGTCCAGGCCCAACGAGTCCACGTGGTTGTTATTGATTGTTCCCCGGCAAGCGTTTGCCACACAACCCGAGATGGTGTACGAAGGCAGTTGACCGTGGTCGTTGTTGCGGTAAAAGGCGGTTGCAGTTGTAAGCCCCCCCGCACTGGTAGCGCCTTCCCACGCAAGGTTGGCGCGGGTCGCCTTGTCCTTGCGCCAAGTGAAGGTGTTGATGCTTTTGCCAAGGTTGGCTTGGTAATCGTTCTCGAACACGCTGCCGGCCGTCTCGGAGAACAAATCAGTCTTGATCAGGGTGGCGCGCAGCCACGATGTTGCACCCAGGTCATAGTCGGCACGCACGGATACCGAGTCTTTGCTGCCGCCGATGTACTCCCGCCAGTTATTGGACTCGCGGCGTGAGCTGTAGTGCGCAAAGGAGAGCCCCAGCTTGTTCCAGGTGTTGCTGGCCGCCGTATCCACACGCGAGAAGCGATCGGTGTTGTCATAGCGCAAACCGATGGTGCCTGTTGGCGTGTCCGAAGCACGACGGGTCAAAAAGTTCACCGCCCCGCCCACCGCATTACTGCCATACAGGGAGGATGCAGCTCCCTTGACTACCTCAACACCCCGTGCGCCATTCATGTTGTTTTCGTTCAGCGCATTGTGGTTGAACACGCCCAGGGGCCGGATCGGAATACCGTCTTCCAGATACTGGTAAACAGCATTGGTGCTGACGGGCTGGCGAATGCTCATGCTGTGTTGCTCGTTACCCAGATCGTTCCAGAACACGCCAGGAATGCGGTTGATGATCTCGCCGATCGACTTGGGTTTATCCTGCTCCCACTGGGTGCTCTTGACCGCGCCGATCGACACGGGCGTTTCGGACAACTTGGTTTCTGTGCGGGAGCCTGAGACGACAACCTCGTCCAATTGCGCTACCTGAAATGAGGTTTGCGATTGGCCTTGGGATGGGGCCTGAGACTGGGCTATGGAAGCCAGAGGAAATGCGGCGGCCACAGCCAGCGCAATGCGGTGCAATTGCATGAAGAAACTCCGAATATCAATGAAACGAGCCTCTAGCCCTCGTAAAACGGGCTAGAGGCGCTATAAATTTGATAGTCAGAGAGCGGGAGGGCCGCGCGCCGGAAGCGGCGCTGCGGTGCGCGCGGCAATGTGCGCGCTGGGTATGGCCTGCAGGGCGTAGGCCAGGGGTTGGACAGGTTCCACCGTGGTGCTGGCCAGCGGGGGTGGTGGTGCCGTCATGGGTGCGCACAGTGGGCAGTCCATGGCGTTGCTGGCCAATTCGCTGGTGCTACCGTCGTCCGACTGCACCAGCACTTTCATTGCGCCCGACCCACTGCAGACCAGCAAAATGTCTTGCGGTTTGACAATGGGCGAGGCCACCGCAACACCCAGCGACAGCACGAACCACGCCAGCACGAAGCGGCTGAGGGTTGTGAAGTGGCGCAGGGTTTGCATCCCCCGATTATCATCTACCAGACAGATCTACCTGTCTCACTAGCTTGCCGCGCCAATCTACCAATTGAAGGGACTCACATGAATCGCTATCTGTCTGCCATGCTGTTGTTGTGCTGTGCCAGTGTTGCACAGGCCCATTCTGCAGAAGGAAATGCAGCAGGTTTTATAGCTGGCGTGCTGCACCCTTTGACGGGCTTTGACCATTTGCTTGCAATGGTCGCTGTGGGCATTTGGGGTGCAACACTGGGCCAGCCTTTGGTGTGGGCCTTGCCTGTTGCGTTTCCCATGCTGATGGTGGTCGGTGGCATATTGGGAATCACCGCGGTTCCGCTTCCGTACGTCGAAACCGGTATCGCTGCGTCGGTGGTGGTACTGGGCTTGGCAATTGCCGCGGCCTGGCGCGCACCGGTTGCGGTGGCCATGGTCATTGTGTCGGCCTTTGGCGTGTTCCATGGCTACGCGCACGGCGCAGAGCTGCCCACTGCTGCTTCCCCCGCCGCGTATGTTGCTGGCTTTGTGCTGTGCACTGGCGCACTGCACCTGGCGGGTATTGCAATTGGCACACTCCAGTCGCGCCCCAAGGGGCCGCTGGCCTTGCGTGCCAGTGGTGGATTGATTGCAATGGCCGGCGTATGGATTTTTGCAGGCATGCCCGGTGTTGCCTAAGTCGATAAACCTTCACCTCCACCACCTGGCCGTCGGCCTTTCTGGGCTGGCGTGCTGCACTTCAACATGGGCGCATGGCGGGCTCAATGGCAGCGCCACGTTGTGGTCCGGTATCTCACACTTTTTGACATCGCCTTTGTCGCTTGCGGCCATGGTCGGTCTGGTCGCAGCCCTGTTCGGCATTGCCGAGCGGCGCGCACTGGCGGCGTCTTTTGTGGCGGCGCTGACTGCAGGCGCTGCAACGGGTCTCAACGGTTTCTTCCCTGCCTTTGCGGCACCCGCCGCTTTGGTGATCGTGGGCTTGTTCGCTGTATCCGGCCGGACACCAAACCATGCAGGCGCGATGTGCTTGGCCGCTGTCAGCGGCATGTCGGCAGGATTGGCCGCCGACCTAGACGCGGCCAGCTGGGCCGGCGCGCTTGGAGTGGGCGTCACAATGGTGTTTATCGTCGGCTGCGCTTTTACGGCATTTCCTGACCTCTCTGGCATTGCCGCAGTACAGCGGGTATTGCCCATCGCCAAGCGCGTGCTGGGGTCATGGGTAACAGCCATCGGCTTGTTGATGACTGCCTTGGCCCTGCATGGGGGCAAAATTTAAAGGCCCTTTTGCTGGGCAGTTAATTACTTGACGCTGCCACCACCTCTTGTGCAATCGCACCAAAGAGACTGGCACCATCCGCCGCCTTCATTTCCACGTGAACGGTGTCGCCATATTGCAGGTTCTCGATAGCGCACGGCGGATGGCTTGATATGCCCGACCCCACAATGGACCCCGCCCGCACAGCGCGGGTTTTGCAGAGATTGGCAATGTGCTGGCCAAAGTGCGTTGCTTTCTCTGCACCCTGATCATGGGTGGGCACCTTGCGGCCATTCCAAGTTACCTGGATCGCCAGCTGAACCTCGCCCCGCGTCCAGGCCGCACCTAGCTCGTCTGGCGTAACGGCAACCGGGCTGAATGCGGTGGGCAGTGCATCGGGAACAGCATCAGGCACCGTGCCGCGCACACGCACATCGTTTGCCAGCATCACGAGGCGAATACCGTCGAGCGCGCGGTCAGCCGGGCAGCCCAGAGGTACATCACCGGTGACGACTGCCACCACAGGCACACAGTCAAGACCTGCCGAAAGATTGGCACAGACGATGCGGTCACAGGGACCGGACAGCGCGTCACCGCTGCGCTGGGTTGCTCCTTGCACCCACTGGTAGGCACGCGGCAGCGGCGCCAGGCACATGGCGGGGTCGAATGCAAAGGCGTGGCGTGCGCGACCATTGTTGAGGGTGTCGTACAGGTCTTGCAGCTGGGGCGAGAGGTAATTCCAATCATCCAGCACAGGCTGCAGGCGGTTGGCAATGTGGGAGGCGTAGACCGCCAAGCTCAGGTCACGTGAGACCACGACCAATTGGCCGTCGCGCGAGCCGTCTTTGTAAGTTGCGAGTTTCATAGGGGAATTGTCGCTCTGAATTAAACTGGCGTCGTCTGCCACGCGCGTCTCGTCTGGCGGCACTGCCAAATCCCTTCGCCCTGATGAACCCAAACCCACCAACCCCTGCAACCCGTCGCCCGCCCTGGCGACTGATCCAGATCACCGCCGCGGTGGCGCTGGCGCATTGGGTCGTACTGCAGTCATCCCCTTTGTCGCTGGCCGCCTACGCCAGCCAAGACTCCAGCCAAAAACCTAACGATGGCTGGTCGTTTGCCACGCGCACACTCGCACCAGAAGCCGCCCCTGCACGGGCCACAGAAGCGACACCGCTGCCAACCGCTCCATCGCGCCGCAAAACTGCTGCGCCAAGACAATCTCCGGTGGTCGAGACCGCATCCGACAGCACACCTTCTGAGAAGAATGCATGGGAAGCTCTCGCAGAACAAGCGAATGACGCTACAAATTCAATAGCATCCTCCAGCACCGATGTAGCGCAGGATACAGCCAAGCCGGTGCTTCTGGCTGCAGCCACGCAAGCACCCAAGGCCAGCCCCACCGGGCCAGACACCAACGCTTCCGCGAATGCCGCCCCCCCGCCAGCCAAGGCTGTGCAGAAATTCACCTTTGCTGCGTCAACCCGCCTGAAATACGACATTGCGGGGGAAGTAAAAGGCTTTCCTTACCATGTCAATGGCGAGCTGCTGTGGGTGCAGAACGGCAAGACCTATGACGCCCGCATGGAAATCAGCCATTTCTTGCTGGGTTCGCGGGTGCAAACCAGCACCGGGCAGATAACGGGTCACGGCCTGCAGCCTACGCGTTTTGGTGACAAGGTCAAATCCGAAGTGGCAGCACACTTTGACTACGAAAAAGCCAAGGTAACCTTTAGCGCCAACACACCCGATGTTCCTCTGTTGCCCGGCGCACAGGACCAGCTCAGTGTGTTGATGCAGTTGGGTGCCATGCTGGCCGCTGAACCCCAACGCTTCCCGGCAGGCACCACACTACCGGTGCAAGCCATAGGGCCACGTTCAGCAGAGGCTTGGGTATTCCATGTGGGCAGCCTAGAGCAACTGGCTTTGCCGGGTGGTGAATTAAAAGGCATTCGCCTGTGGCGTGATCCACTCGGAACGTACGACCCCAAGCTGGAGATTTGGCTGGCACCGGATATGGGCTACTTGCCCGTGCGCATCCGCCTCACCCAAGCCAACGGAGACGTGGTCGACCAACAATGGCGCGCCACCCAAAAACCGTAACAATTTGTCTCGCTTGGCTTGAATTGTGCTTGCCTCATACCCATTGTGAAGTTAGCAATACAGGCCCTATGATTACGACCATGCACACGCTATACGATTCCGAAACCTACTCCGTAACGCACATGCTAGCCAATGCCGAGGCTGACGGAAAGACAGCGCCCAGTCTCATCAAAACAGTGCAATACCCTGCCGGAGTGCCCACCATGGCCCGCCACGGCTTTGAGATTGTGGACAAGCGATCGGGCAAAGAGGTTTATCTGGACGGCTCGTGGGCCGAATTGTTCCAGCAACACGTCATGGCCTGGCAGGTCAACACCCCCACCCAGGAAGAGGTGGAGGACACCCTCGAACAATACGCCGAACTGGCCCAAAACCCGGTTCTGGTGCACTAACCGCACGGCCCAAACGGGCTGTCGCCAGTTAGTTTGACTTCGGTCAAAGACTTGCCGCCGCGTGCGGCGCATCATCCTGTGAAGACACAACCACACAGGACTGATGCCCATGAAAACCCAAGCAATCCACGCTAGCCAAGCACAGCTCGAAACCATGCGGTCGGCCTTGCTGGCACAAATTGCCGAGCAACGTGGTGGCGTGGCAAGCCGCGCCGAAGTCGCTGCCGAACATTTCGGCCACCCAGAAGACTCCCACGCCCAAGTGATAACCGAACGGGAATTGGAGTTTGCACTGGGCGAACGCGAAATGGCCGAACTGTCCGACATTGACGCCCCCTTGACCCGTATAGCCAGCGGAACCTACGGCGCATGCACCGACTGTGGTGCCTCCATTGCACCCGCTCGCTTGCAGGCAACCCCTGAAGCACCACGCTGCATCCACTGCCAGGAAAAAGTGGAGCGCAGCCGCGCGGTCTGATTTTTTTTACCTTTTATTTTTAATAGAAAGCAACACTACCTATGAGCACTTTTCACGCCGTCGTCTGGATGGACCACAACGAAGCACACGTCGTCATGTTTGACAAAGAACACGCGGAGGCGCAGCGCATCAAATCACGCAGCCACCACAAACACCAAGGCAAGACTGGCGACAACAGCACATTCTTTGCTGACGTAGCCTCAGCCTTGACTGGCTGCCGAGAAGTCCTATTGGCAGGCCCCGGCATGGCGCGCAACCAGTTCCGTGATTGGAGCAACACACACCAAAAAGTGCTGGCAGAGACCATTGTGGATTCGGTTCCAGCCGACCACCCAACCGACGGACAACTGGTAGCCATGGCGCGCCAGTATTTCAAGCGCTTTGACATGATGGCAGCGGACCCGTCTTTGGTCTGATAGCGCCTTAGTTGGGGGTCTGGCACATGCTGCGACAATGTGCGGACCATGAGCCAGACCTACATCCTTACCCTGTCGTGCCCAGATCGCCTGGGCTTGGTCCACGCCGTTTCCGGATTTTTGCTGGAACGCGGCTGCAATATTGAAGAAGCGGCGCAGTACAACGACCCGGACACCGGCCTATTCTTTATGCGCCTGCAGTTCACCTGCGTGCGACTCACGGGGCATGATCTGCGTTCCCAATTGGCATTTTTCGCCAAGCCCTACAACATGCAGTGGAGCTTGCACGCAACGTCGCAAGCTATGCGCACGGTCTTGCTGGTCAGCAAAGAAGGGCACTGCCTGAATGACCTGCTGTTCCGCTGGAAGAGTGGGCTGCTGCCGTTGGATATTCGCGCCATTATTTCCAACCACAAAGAGTTTTACCAGCTGGCGGCCAGCTACAACGTGCCGTTTCACTACATTCCGGTCACACCGGAAACCAAGGCGAAAGTGGAAGAGCGGCAGTTTGAAATCATTGAGGCCGAAGGCGCTGAACTGGTGGTGCTGGCCCGCTACATGCAGATTTTGAGCGACGACTTTTGCAAGAAGCTGGCCGGTCGGGCCATCAACATTCACCACTCATTCCTGCCCAGCTTCAAGGGTGCAAAACCCTACTACCAGGCGCATGACCGGGGGGTGAAGCTCATTGGCGCAACGGCCCACTATGTGACCGCCGATCTGGACGAAGGCCCCATCATCGAACAGGACGTAGCCCGCGTAGACCACAGCAAAACCGTGGAAGACCTCACCACCCAGGGCCGCGATACCGAGAGCCAAGTGCTGGCCCGCGCGGTCAAGTGGCACAGTGAGCACCGGGTGCTGCTCAACGGCCACAAGACCGTCATATTTAAGTAGCCATTTTTTCGCCCATGCGGATCGCACCTGTAGGTGCCCACGCTGGGTTGAATTGCATGGGGCCTTTGGGGAATAACATCACCACGGTCGAGCCCAACAAGAATCGCCCCATCTCCGCACCTTGCTGCAGGCTCACCGCATCACCGGTGTAGCTGCGCTCCCACAGCGTGCCAGGGCGCGGCGGGTTCACCATGCCGTGCCAAACGGTGGCCATGCTACCCACAATGGTGGCACCAACCAGCGTCAGCACAAATGGGCCGTGCGCCGAATCAAACACACAGACCACCCGTTCGTTGCGGGCAAACAAGCCAGGCACACCCCGTGCTGTGGTTGGGTTCACCGAGAAGAGATCGCCCGGCACATAGATCATGCGGCGCAGCACGCCATCACACGGCATGTGGATGCGGTGGTAGTCCTTGGGGCTGAGATACAGCGTAGCAAAATAGCCGTCCTCAAACTGCGCCGCCAAGGCGGCATCACCACCCACCAGCGCCGTCGTGGAATAGCTGTGGCCCTTGGCCTGAAAAATCTGGTCTTTCTCGATGCGGCCAAACTGGCTGATGGCACCGTCCACCGGGCACACCCAGGGAGACTGTGCCAGTGGGCGGGCACCATTTTGCAAAGCCCGGGTGAAGAATTCGTTAAACGTGGCGTAGCTGGCGATATCGGGGTTGGCCGCCTCGGCCATGTTGACCTGGTAGCGCTTGACGAACCAGCGAATCACAGACGTCGTGAGGCCGCCAGCGCGGGCGTGGGCCAGTTTGCCTGCCAATGCGGTGATCGCCTGTTTGGGGATCAGGTACTGCGGTAGTACGGCGAGGGTTTCGGACACGGCAGTTCCTTCAGGGTTAAAGAGACCAATGGTGTGGGTCGGTGGCGCACAAAGCGCGGTGCGGGCGGATTATAGAGAGGCACTTACCACCTGGTCGACGCTATTTGCCTCCCAATAGCCAACACTGATAGACTTTGACCCATGAAATCCGCACTGAACACCGTTGAGCACCTAGGGAAGTTTGAGCGCCTTCAACTGGTTGAGGACCTGTGGGATGAGTTTGCCAGCGAGTCCGCCTCAGAAAGCCGACCCGATGTTTTGAGTGAACTGGAGAGACGTGCTGTTTGGCGAGACAACAACCCGCATCAAGGCAAAAGCCTCATGCAGATCGCACAGTCACTGGGCGTGAAGTTGTGACATGGGCGGTCGTATTCGAGCCACCCGCACAGGCCGAAATTGCCGAGGCATTTGCGTGGTATGAAGAAAGGTCGTACGGATTAGGCGGGGATTTTTTACGCGTCATTGCGGCGGCCGCCGAGCAAATCTCTCGCAATCCGGAAGCATTTCCGCCCACACTGAATCGTTTCAGGCGCATCTTGCTTCGCAGGTTTCCTTATGCATTGCATTTCGAATTGCTCGACGGCAACATCGTGTCGGTTCTTGCATGTTTGCATCACCGCCGCAGTCCAGCGCGTTGGCCGGGGAATTAAATGTCTGCCGCCCGCATACCCCCCATCCAGTGCCTGCTAACCTTTGAAGCACTGGCGCGCCTGCGCAGCGTGACGCAGGCCGCCGAAGAGCAGTGCGTCACCCCCAGCGCCGTGAGCCACCGCGTGCGGCAGCTGGAAGAAATCATCGGCACCAAGCTCTTTGGCCGGGCGGACTTTTCGCTCACCACCGAGGGCAGCGAATACCTGGCCCATGTGCGCGAGGGGCTGGCCAACTTGCAAAAGTTCCCCAGTTCGGCCGCAGCGCCCGGTAAGCGCAAACTGCGCCTGGCGGTGACGCCCACGTTCTCGCGCTCCATCCTGATTCCACGCCTGCGCCTGTTCACCGACGCCTACCCCGAGATCGACCTGACACTGCAAGTGTCCATACCGCTATTGGATGTAGTGGCCGAAGACGCGGACCTGATGGTACGCTTTGGCCCTGGCCGGTATGCCGACATGGAGCACCTCTGCCTGATGAAGGACGACGTGACACCGCTGGCATCGCCCGCCTTTGTGCGCGAGCATGGGCCATTTGACGTGGCGCAGGATCTGGAGGGCGTTCCGCTCTTGCGCAGCCCGCTGGAGCCCTGGCGCACCTGGTTTGCAGCACGTGGACTGGACTGGCCTGAGCCCATAGATGGCTCCCAATTCAACGACATAGGCCTGATGTGCGACGGGGCTGCCGCTGGTATGGGTGTGGCACTGGTGCGCCTGAAGCTGGGCGCACCGTGGCTAGAAAATGGCTCACTGGTGCGCCTGGGCAGCAGTGCCGACTTTTGCACCAATGTACCCAGCCCGCACGCCCACTACCTGTGCTGGCGCACGGGCATGCTGGATCGCTGGGAGTGCGCGGCGTTTGCCGAGTGGCTGAAGAAGGCGGTGGTGTGAAATTCACACCCTTGGTTCAAAATCTTCACGCACGAGGCTGGCCGTTTGCCGTACAGTGATCCGCATGAATGCACCCGTTCCGCTTGACCCGAAAACTCCGCTACAAAAACAGGAGCTGCTTACGCAGGTTCTACGAGGGCTAGAGACCCATTTGCCATCAAGCTCTCTGCTGTGGCATCGCGAAGACACCACGCCCTATGAGTGCGACGGCCTCACCGCCTACCGCCAGCGCCCACTGCTGGTGGCCCTGCCAGAGACTGAGGCGCAGGTGGCAGGCGTGCTGAAAACCTGCTTCGCGCTCGGCGTGCCGGTGGTGGCGCGTGGCGCGGGCACCGGCCTTTCTGGCGGGGCCATGCCGCACGCCATGGGTGTCACACTTTCCCTTGCCCGTTTAAACAAAATTATCAAGGTGGATAAACGCAGCCGTACGGCCATCGTGCAGTGCGGCGTGCGCAACCTGGCCATCAGCGAGGCAGCGGCACCGCTGGGCTTGTACTACGCGCCCGACCCCAGCAGCCAGATCGCCTGCACGATTGGCGGCAATGTGGCAGAGAACTCGGGCGGCGTGCACTGCCTGAAGTACGGGCTGACACTGCACAACGTGCTCAAGGTCAAGGGCTACACCATCGAAGGCGAGCCCATCACCTTTGGCAGCGACGCCCTAGACACACCGGGCTACGACTTGCTGAGCCTGGTCGTGGGCAGCGAAGGCATGTTGGCCGCCATCACCGAGGTCACGGTCAAGCTGGTGCCCAAGCCGCAATTGGCCCGCTGCATCATGGCCAGCTTTGACGACATTCGCAAAGCCGGTGATGCGGTGGCCGCCGTGATTGCGGCTGGCATCATCCCCGCCGGGCTGGAGATGATGGACAAGCCCATGACCGCCGCTGTGGAAGACTACGTGCACGCCGGCTACGACCTGAATGCGGAGGCCATTTTGCTGTGCGAAAGCGATGGCACGCCGGAAGAGGTCGAAGAAGAAATTGGTCGCATGTCCGCAGTGCTGCGCGCCAACGGAGCCACTGCCATTGCAGTGAGCCAGAACGAAGCCGAGCGCTTGAAGTTTTGGAGTGGCCGCAAAAATGCATTCCCCGCCAGCGGCCGCATCAGCCCGGACTACATGTGCATGGACAGCACCATCCCCCGCAAGCGCCTGGCGGACATCCTGTTGGCAATTCAGGAGATGGAGAAGAAGTACCAGCTGCGCTGCGCCAATGTGTTCCACGCGGGTGACGGCAACCTACACCCCTTGATCTTGTTCGACGCCAACGATGCCGATCAGCTGCACCGCTGCGAATTGTTTGGTGCCGAAATTCTGGAAACCAGTGTGGCCATGGGCGGTACGGTGACCGGCGAGCATGGCGTGGGGGTGGAGAAACTGAACTCGATGTGTGTGCAGTTTTCTGCTGCGGAGAATGCGCAGATGATGGGTATCAAGCACGCGTTTGACGTCAAAGGTTTGCTCAACCCCGGCAAGGTGATTCCGACACTACAGCGCTGTGCGGAGTACGGGAAGATGCTGGTGCGCGGGGGGCAGATTAAGCATCCGGATTTGCCGCGGTTTTAGTGCTGGGGCTACCTTGCATGCCTATGTTTCGCGCAAGGCGAACGGCGTGGCTCGCGTTCTCCGGCTCGCGTCGCGGGCGGACTTGTTTGGCACTCCAGCTTTGTTTCGTCAACACTAGGACTTGCATACCAACTTTGGCGCAACCGCGAGTGCGGCCTGCGCCCGCAAGCCCCACCATTCGCCTTAGGTGGTGGTGATTTTTGCGAAGGACAAATGCCCGGACTAGACGCATAGCGGTCACAGAAGCTGCCAATCTGCGTACTCCATACCAGTCTCTCTGCAGGTGGCCATGCAAGGACTAGATAGCAACCCGCAGGATGACTTGTGCGACTGGCATGTTTGGCGTAACCAAGTCACTCTAACGACCAGAGCGCAACCAAACAGATCAATAAATCAATGGTTTTATGCGGATCGAGGGCGGATCCTAAGTGCGACAATGTTGCGCGTGCGGTAGCTCTGTCTCTCTCGCTTGATTTCGAAGGAGAGCGGATACATACCAACGTAATATAAAGTTTTAGAGGGAGAATTCATGAGGTCCTTGGTTCTTGTCTTATTGGCGATATTCGTTGTGTGCAGTGCAAATGCGGAGGTTCGTTCTGAAATTGAGAGAAGGACCTACTCTGAGTCTATTCAAGCGCTGGTCTACCAGCGTGATTTCGATGCATTGGACAGGGCCGCCAGTGCACTGGTTAATTTGGAATCTCGGGCCCCGGACGGAAGGGCAACGCTTAATTTGTTTTACGACGCGCTGTCTGACGGACTTGCGGTGATGACGCAAACACAACCGGGAGTGGAAGGACGACAGCAACCGTGGGAGACAGTCGTTGCGATGGCCTCGGCCTATAGCCAGGCTCACCCCAAATCGCTAAACGCAGCACTGATCCACAGCGCAGCGCTGCAAGCTAGAGCATGGAATGTGCGTAGTGGTGGATATGCCAACACAGTGACCCCAGCGCAGCATCAAGAATTCAAACGTTTGATGGAGAGCGCTCGTGATTTGTTAGATTCAAAAAAAGCAGTTCTATCGGCAAATCCAGAATGGTACGCAAAGCGCCTATTGGTGGGGCTCTATGCGAACGAATCACGGTCAAATCTCAAACGGATATTTGAAGAGGGAGTCGCTCGACATCCAACATACGAAAAACTATTCTTTGCCAGAATGGCAGCGCTAGATCCAATGTGGGGTGGCACGTTGGAAGCAATGATTGATTTCGTTAAAACGTCGGAAAAATTTAGAACCGAGGTGGCCGGGAATCCGATGCATGTCAGGTTGTTTTGGATTGCGATCGACCAATACCCTTTGCTCGTGGATTCTGAAGCATTTGATTGGAATCTGATCAAGGCGTCGATGAAAGATGTGCTGAAGAAGTTCCCGGCGGATTGGAACGCACAAAAGTTCTTGTTAATGGCGTGTATGCGAGTCGATAAGCCCATGGCGGTTTCGCTTTTGCCATATATCAAGGAAGAGCCATCTATAGCGCTGCTTGGATCACATCTGTCAGCTTTTGTGAGTTGTAAGAAGTGGGCCAAGGAAGGTGAACCGTTTATTTTGCGGGTTGAAGGCAAGGCGCGGGTGTTGCCGTAGAAACACATGTCAAATCTGGATTGAAGACCATTGTTGAAACGTCTGAAAGCTGCAATTCGTCAGCAGCCGCTTACGCCCCACAACTGATTCTCCATCTATCGCGCAACCAACCCTGTTCGCAGAGAGTGGGGCAGTGGTCCCCGCCGATTTCTGGGCGTTTGACAGCATGAGGCGGGGACCACTGCCCCACTCTCTGCCGCCATCCAACTAAGCAATCTTCTCCAAGGCCCCCGCCAACTGCGCCACCGTCCTATCCACGTTGTGCAGCTTCTCCAGCCCAAACAGGCCCACGCGGAAGGTGCTGAAATCTGTTGGCTCGTCACACTGCAAGGGCACACCCGCTGCCGTCTGCAAGCCCTGCGCCAAGAACTTCTTGCTTGATTGCATGCCAGGGTCTTCGGTGTAGCTCACCACCACGCCAGGTGCCTTAAATCCTTCAGCGGCTACGCTGACAATGCCTTTGCTCTCAAACAGCGCGCGCACCTTGCTGCCCAATTCGATCTGCTCCGCCCGCACCTTTTCAAACCCGTAGTTGCGCGTCTCTTGCATCACGTCGCGCAGGCGCGTCAGCGCGTCGGTGGGCATGGTGGCGTGGTACATGTGGGCGCCGCCTTCGTAGGCTTCCATGATCTGGAGCCACTTCTTCAGGTCGCAGGCAAAGCTGGTGCTGGTGGTGCTATCGATCGCTGCGCGGGCGCGGTCACTGAGCATGACCATGGCGCAACACGGTGAACTGCTCCAGCCCTTTTGCGGCGCGCTAACCAGCACGTCCACACCAGTGGCTTGCATGTCTACCCACATGGCTCCAGAGGCTATGCAGTCCAGCACAAACAAGCCGCCCACCGCATGCACGGCGTCACTTACGGCACGCAGGTAGTCGTCGGGCAAGATCATGCCGGCAGCCGTCTCGACGTGGGGTGCAAACACCACGTCAGGCTTTTCGCGTGCGATGGTGGCCACCACCTCATCCACCGGGCATGGTACCCACGGAGCATGCTTGGCACCCCCCACACGGCGGGCTTTGAGCACGGTAGACGTGCTGGGGATACGTCCCATATCAAAGATTTGCGTCCACCGGTAGCTGAACCAACCATTGCGGATGACTAGTGTCTTTTTGCCAGTGGCAAATTGGCGCGCCACCGCCTCCATGCCAAAGGTTCCACTGCCAGGCACCAGAATGGCAGACTCGGCGTGGTAAACCTCTTTCAAGATGGAAGAGATGTCTTTCATCACCCCCTGAAATCGCTGCGACATGTGATTGAGCGCTCGGTCGGTGTAGACCACTGAAAACTCCAGCAGGCCATCAGGGTCAACGTGGGGCAATAGTCCGGGCATGGCAGTCTCCTTTAAGGGCACAGATTCAAGCAGACGGCCAGCTTAGCACGCACAGCGATGGTGGTTTCGGTCAGAATGGCATCAACAACTCTTACTTGTAGAAAGAAATGTCGTGATGCAATGGATCTTGATTGCCGTAGCACTTGGCTTCGCCATTTGGTTTGCCGGGGCGTGGTATCTGCGCGGTGCGGATCTAAGCATTTTTGACAATGTGGGGCGCGACCAGCCCCAGCCAGGGCGCCAGCGCTTTTCCAACGGCACTGCGCAGACGGAAGAGCAACGCGCGGTGTTGGAGTCTCTGCGCGACATTACTACCGCCGTGCGGGCAACACCCCACAGACGCCAGGTCAAGCTGCTGCGCGACTACATGGAAACAATGAACGCGCACCGCACGTATGACGCGCAGTTTGTGCCGGTGCATGCCGATGGCGTAGAGGCAGAGTGGGTGCTGGCACCGGGCGCAGACAGCACGCGCCGCACGCTCTACATACACGGCGGCGCGTGGATGATGGGCAGCGCGAACAGCCACCGCCCCATCACCACCAAGTTTTCAGAAATGACAGGCGGTGCAGTGCTGGCCATCGACTACCGGCTGATGCCAGAGCACACGCGCATGGATGGCATAGTGGATTGCCGCGCCGCGTACCGCTGGTTGCTGGACCATGGCCCAGATAGAAATGCCCCGGCAAGCGCAGTGTTTGTGGCGGGCGATTCGGCAGGTGGCAGCTTAGCCTTGGCTCTGATAGCCTGGGTGCGGGACCAGGGTCTGAGTGCGCCGGATGCTGCCGTTGCGCTGTGCCCTTCGACCGACTACACACTGGGCAGCCCGAGCTTGCGCAACAACATTACGACGGACGCGGTACTAGGCCCCATATTTGGGCCATTGGCCTGGGTGCCACGGTCTGCATTGTTGTGGGTGGCTTGGATACGCCACGGCATACGACCCAATAGCCCACTGGTGTCGCCAATCTATGGCGATTTGGCAAACCTGCCACCACTACTGCTGCACGCCAGTGACCAGGAGATGCTGCTCGACGACAGTGTGCGCTACACGAATAAGGCCCGCGTAGCGGGCTCGCCCGTCATGCTGCAAACCTGGAGCCGCATGGTGCATGTGTGGCACATCTTTCACCCCGAGTTGACCGAGGCGCGCCAGGCTTTTGAACAGATTGAGAAATTTCTGGCCTCGGCAAGTCCAAAGCCCTGAAGCCAAGGCCTTAGCTGCAGCGTCTATTTCTCAGGCTTCAATACGGCCAGGAAATAGTTGTCGCGGTTAAGGTATCGCTGTGCTGCGGCTTGCAGGTCAGCCGGCGTGATGGCTGCCACCTGCGCTTCGTATTTCAGTATGGCCTCGGGGTCGGTCTGGTACAGAGCGGCACTTTGCAAACGATTGAGCCAATAACTGTTCTCACGCAGATTCTTTCGGTAGGTGGTTGTCCAGATCTGTTTGACTTTGTCCAGTTCTGACGCATCGACTGCTGTCTGCTGGAGCTTTTTGATTTCGCCCATGGCTGCGGCAATGACCTTGTCTACGTTTTCCGGCGCGCAGGGCAATGTCAGACCCAGTAAATAGCTTTCATAAGGCGTACGCTCCACCCCACCACGCATGCCACCGCCATAGATAAGGGTGAGCTTTTGCCGCAAGACGTCAATGATGCGAATGTTCATGACTTCCACCATCGCACTCACACGCAACTGTTCTTCTTCAGAATAGGTGGCAGGACCTGTAAAAGTGATGGCTACCAAGCTCTTGGGCTCAATGCCGCTGCGAACTTCTTTCTTAACCACTCCGGTGATGGGGCGCACACCCAAGTCCACGTATTGTGTTGGCACGTCCGGTGTAGGCAAGCTAGCCACATAGCGCGCGATCAGCGGCTTGATGCTATCCACTGTGAAGCTGCCAACAAATACAAACGTCATACCCTTGGCACTGCCAAAGCGCTCACCATAAATGGCGAGCACGCGGTTCAGATCGACTTGTTCAAAGTCAGACGGCCGGGGCGTGAGTTGTAAACGGGGGTGGGTGTTGAACAAGGTGCTTTGCAAAGCATCGGTAAACACCGCCTGGGGTTGTACCAGCAAATTCTTCACCGCATCTTGCAAGCGTGATACGGATGACTGGTAGAGATCTTCGTCCCTGCGGGCCGGACCCAACTTTAGGCTCAGGATTTGCAGCATGGTTTCTAGATCGGCATTGCTCGAAGACCCGCTCACACTCTCGCTATACAGACCCAAACTGGTATTGACCTGCACCACTTTGCCAGCCAAAGTCTTTTGCAAATCGGTCGGCGTGAACGCGCCCAGGCCCATTGCACCAACCATGCCGCTGGCATACAACGCGTTGTACTTGTCAGCCTGACCATACAGCGACTGACCTCCAAAGCGATTGGCGCTCATGGTGATTTCGTCGTTCTTGAAGTCTGTTGGCTTGAGGATGACTTTGACCCCGTTGGACAGGTCCAGTTCGGTCACCCCCAGTAGCGGGCTGTGGCGCTCTGCCACGATGCTGCCCGGCTTTGGCAATTGGGCCATCAAAGTGGTCGCGACGGGCTTTTCCACTTTGGCTGTGACGGCCGCCTGTTCCGACTGTTGTACGCTGGCAAGCAGTTGTGCTTCGGTGGGAGGGGTGTTGTCGGCTTTGCTGCTACCCAAATAGACCAGAAGCTTTGCGGCCTTTTCCGGGATCATGGTCTGGGCCATCTGATTGACATCAGCCAAACCGATGGTTGGCAACAACTCCCGCACATAGGCCAATTCGTTGTCTATGCCTGGAATACTCTCCTGGTGCAGGTAGTTGCGAATGTACTCGGCAGCATACGTTTCAGAATTAGTCTTCTCACGCTCTGTGTACGCTTGCTCCAGGTACCGCAATTGGTTTTTCTTGCTGCGCTCCAGCTCTGCCGCGCTGAAACCGAACTGGCGTGCGCGTTCGTTCTCTTGTATCAGTGCCTTGACCGCCATTTCGGTCCCCATGTGGCCAATCAAGGCGCTGGAATTGAACGAACGGTATCCGGGAACCAAAGGGCCGCTACTACTGCCACCGCCTATGAATGGTGGCTTGGCCTGCTGGGTCAGCTCTTGCATGCGCTGGGCCAGCATGGCACCAAAAAGCTTTTCGACCAGGGATTGGCGGTAGTCCCCCACCGTGATATCCGGCTGGTCTGCAACTACGGGGTAGCGAATCAACATGACATTGTTCGTGGCCTCCTTGTCAGTCACAACCAAGGCTTCTGACTGCGCACGCGTGCCAATGGTGGGATAGGTGCGTGGGCGTTCATTCGCAGGGTTCTTTAGCTTACCGAAGTGCGATTCAATGTGCGCACGCGCCTCCTCCGTGTCGATATCGCCGACGACGACAACCGCCATCAAGTTCGGCCGGTACCAATCTTTGTAGAACCTGCGCAGTGCTTCATATTTGGACTCCTTCACGCTGGCTTCCGTGCCAATGGGCAAGCGCTTAGCGTACAGCGAGTCGCCAAACAACCGGGGCAGCATGACTCTGTCCATGCGCTCCTGCGCACCTTTGCCCAGGCGGAGCTCTTCGAGGATGGTGGAGCGCTCCAGGTCAATATCGGCGTCGTTGAAGCTAATGCCTTGCGCCCAGTCCTCCAGAACCAAGAAGCCCTTGTCTATGTTCTGCTTCCTATCAGTTGGAATGGGTAACTTGTAGACGGTTTCGTTGAAGCTGGTGTAGGCGTTGAGATCGGCACCAAATTTGACCCCAATCGACTCCAGGTACGAAACGAGCTCATTCTTTTTGAAATGAGTGGAACCATTAAACGCCATGTGCTCCACAAAATGCGCCAAGCCCAGTTGATCCTCGTCTTCCAATACGGAACCAGCTTTGACCACCAACCGCAGCTCTAGCCGTTTTTCGGGGCGCGCATTCTTTTGAATGTAATACGTCAGCCCATTAGCCAATTGCCCTTTGGTGACCTGTGGGCCAACCGGGATGGTGTCGCCCAGATTGAGTGCGGCTTGTGCTTGCAACCCCACCACAATAAGGGTGCACGCAAGACAAAACTTACGCAAGCGCGAAACGGGCATGGATTTTCCTGTAGATGACAAGCGCGCTAGCTTAACAGCCGCCAAACAGTCACCTTAAGGGTTAGCCTGCATTCAATGGTCGCTACATCAAGTCATACTTGGCAGTGCGCATTTGCACAGCCCACCCATCTATCAAAAGTGCGCGCGAAGTTATAAAACATGTAACTTCTTGTAAGATCAGGCGATTGTGCGCCATAGCTTTAGGGTTCAGACTGAACTGGGTCAGCCACATTCTTCCAGTCCAATGAATTTGGGTATTTTGTGCAATCTGTCGGCTTAATTAGGCTTTTTCTGAGGAAATCATGACTCGACTCACAGGCAACAAACTACGGCTGAAACCTAGCATTCTGACGGCATTTATTTTTCTGACCGTACCCGTATTTTTTGCGATTGTCGCAATCACATATGTATCAAATGACAATATTGCCCGAGCCAATGCCCTTGTGCTGGTTGAGCGATTTAAAATCGAAGCGATTAATAATATCCAACGAGATTTTGACCCGCTAAAGTCAATGATCCGCTCTAGCGCTGAGATTGGTAATCAACAGCAAGAATTTTTCTCTGACAATCGGGCTCTAAAGTACTTTGACAGCGTACTCCAGCACGATAAATCAATCGTTAGTGTTTACGCAGGTTTGGAAGATGGTTCCTTCAGACAGGCCCGCCGCGTCCAACCTGATTTTAAATTTCACGACAAAACCCCACCGGAAGGAGCTCAATATGCATATCGCAATATTGTTCCCACAAAGAAATCCGGAACAATGGAACACTATGCATTTCTGAGTGCAGATCGCCAAGAGATTGGAACATCAGACAAAGAAACGGCGTATGACCCGAGAAAGAGGCCCTGGTACGTAAGTACCGCTCAGTCTGGCGCCCTTACCATGACTGACCCGGAGGTATTCGCTGCCGGTGGGCTTATTGGATTCACGATTGCTGCCCCGTTTTATGCAAAAGGGAAATTGTTGGGCGTAGCCGCCGCCGATATGACGCTCGATGGACTGTCCGAATATCTGGCCAGTCGAAAAATTAGCGCGGGTACTGTGAGTTACTTATTAGACCAGCGTGGCGGTGTTATTGCCAATTCCGACAAGGCAAAAACTTATATTAATGAAAAAGGTAGGGTCGAACTTCAGCACATTACCTCTCTGCAAAACGAATTACCAGCCACAGCATTTAGTCTTCGTCCGCGCAATAATGAGAATATGTTTTTCTTTGAGAGTGGCGGCAAGGAATACGTTGGCAGCATTACCTCGCTGCCGGCCGAGTTTGGCAAACGCTGGCAGCTCTTTAATATTACACCGATTGATGACTTCACCGGCGGCTTTCAACAAAACAACAAACGGCTTTTTGTTTTTGGCCTAATTGCCATCTTTCTGCAAATTCTTATTATTTATTATCTCTCGGGGATCATTGCAACGCCGCTCGAAAAGTTGGCCCGGAAAGTTGATCGTATTCAAGAGCTGGACACCGAAACGCTACCCAGTTTGGGTTCTCCGATTAGCGAAATTTCAGTGCTATCCAAAGCCATTGACACTTTGGACTCCGCAATGAAGTCATTTGCGTCGTTCGTACCCATTGGTCTGGTCAAACAACTCCTGGAGTCTGAGCAAAAGCTTGAACTAGGTGGACACAGCCGGTTCCTAACGATCTTTTTCTCGGATCTAGAGTCTTTTTCCACGCTTTCGGAAGAATGTCCAGCGCAGGAATTGCTGCTCAGGGTGTCCGCCTACCTGGAAGTGGTGACAAAGGCGGTCAATCAGGAATTTGGCACGATCGACAAGTTCATTGGCGATGGTGTGATGGCATTTTGGGGTGCTCCCACATTACTGGAAGACCATGCTTGGCGCTCGTGTGTCGCCGCGCTGCGGATTCAACACGAGATGAAGCGCTTGAACAGTGACTGGGAGGCGCAAGGACTAAAGCCCTTGAACGTACGCGTTGGAATCCACAGTGATGCGGTTCTAGTTGGAAACATTGGATCACGCGAGCGTATGGCCTATACCGCATTGGGCGATGGCGTCAATGTTGCAGCTCGCCTGGAAGGCATCAACAAAGAGTACGGTACGCGGGTGTGCATTAGTCACAGCACCTATAAGGAGGCTGGTGAGCGCTTAAGCGTTCGGCCGATTGACGACGTTGCCGTCAAAGGACGGCGTTCAAAAATCAAGATCTACGAAGTGATGGGCGCTTTCGGAGCGGGCCCGGAATTTGAGCCAACGGCTGAAGTCCTGAAGTTGAACGCAATGACCAAAGATGCGTACGACGCCATCTCAAAGGACGAAGACAACGTGAAAGCACTCGCGCTTTACCGCAAAATTTTGGCGGAATTCCCCCATGATCCGGTAGCACTTGAATTTGTCAAACGACTTGACACCTAAGAATGCAATTCAATCCAGTTTTACGCCCCAGCGAGTACACAGCGGCGTTGATTAAGGTCCTACTAGAGCAAGGCGACAGACTGAAAGGTGCTAGCGCCCTGGAGATGGGGTGTGGCTGCGGTGCGGTTTTGGCTGCCATGGGGAGCCTTGGCGCGCGGTCACTTGTCGGCATTGATGTCGAGGAAAGCGCAGTCAGCGAAAGTACGGAATTACTTACGGAACTAGGATTCAAAGACATTGCCGAGCTGTACCGTGGCGATATGTGGCAACCCGTGGAAGGTCAAACTTTTGACCTCATTGCCGCAAATTTGCCCCATTTTCCAATGCCCCATTGTGAGATGCCGAGCAGGTTAGCGAGCTGGAGTACGGGCGGCGATAACGGGCGTTCTTTGCTAGACCCGTTTTTGCACGGGTTGGCAAAACACCTCAGCCCATCGGGGCGGGCTTTTATTACGCACAACGCATTCAACGGCGTTGACGCTTCGCGTGCGATCGTCGAGAGCCATGGTCTGAGTTTGCACATCGCGTTCACAACATTGGTCTATATCCCAAGCGACAAAGTAACGCAGATGACTGCCAGCGTATTAGAACAAGAACAAGGGCATACGATTCATCGATACGGCGAACTGACATTTGGCGAAATGCATATTGTTGAAATTCGAACCCAGAAAGCACCCACCTAAAATGCATTCTTATTTTTGGAGTTGGTATAGAGCCAAACGGACTGAGTGGCTGTTTGCATTCATCGTCGCTCTTTCCCCATTGCTGATCCATGCCCAAGAAGTTACCTCGCCAGATGAGACCTTTCGACAGGCAATAGCAGCCGCTCGACTAAAAACGCCTGCTGCCTGCAAAGATCCTCAGGCTGATCGATTGGTTCGGATATTGTGCGAGGGGAAGATCCGTCTGGGTGTACGTGAAGGATACCCGCTATTTTCTACTGGTAGCGGTCAAGCACGGCAGGGATATGACGTAGACGTGGCGAAGGCCATCGCCGATAAACTTGGCGTCACTGCCGAATTCATCAAAGTCACACCTGCCAATCGCATTTCATTGCTGGCAGAGGATCGTATCGATTTGGTTATCGCGACGATGGGGCACAACACGCAACGTGATAGTCAAGCGAGGTTCATCAGGCCACACTACTATCAATCGGAATCCATTATTGTGGGGCCGAAGAACACATTAGTGCGCGAGTGGGACGATGTCAGAGGAAAGGCTGTTTGCGTAACGATTGGAAATGGCTCCAACGCCGAACTTGTCGCGCACAAAGCCCGCATCATGTTGTTCGAAACCGCGGGAGTTCTCCCCGAAAAGTTGCTCGATGGGACCTGTACGCTTGCCGCGCAGGACGATAGCTTTTTCGCCGAGTCTTTTGCGAAGGAGAATTTTTCATCTCGTTTTGATTCGAAGTTTGGATTTTCACAAGTGCCGTGGGGCATGGCAGTTGCAAACAAGGGCAGTGACGGCTTGGCGCAAGCCTTGGATTCTTTGAGTCAAATCTACCATCGCGATGGGATTTTCCTGGCTATCGCACAAAAGAACTCGATTGACACCGCCTTCTTGCGTAAACAGCAAGTGACTTGGCAATCATCCTCCTGCAATACTGCCTCAGGCAAGAGCAATTCCGAATGCGTGCTCCCAGCGTTGAATGCTGTTCAGAGGCCTACCGCGTTTGTCAAAAACGTGTCAGCCTTTGAAGAGTGGTACAAGACCGCGACTGGGAATGAAATCAGCTTGCCGATGTTCAAGCTGGAAGCGGCGTGGGAGACTTTTCAAGGCGGGCTTGTGAATTCGCTCATTCTCATCATCGGGGCATTGTGCGCCACGTTTGGGTTTTCGCTCGCATTTGGCGCAGCACTCAGCTCTACCGCTTTGCCACTACGTTGGTCCGCAAAATGCGTTGCATTTGCCTTTCAGTCTAGTCCGATCGTATTAACCTTGGTCATATTTGCCGCTATAGCAAATGTCATCATGCCGTTTTCAGGTGCATTGGCACTCACTTCCGCTATTCTCGCGCTGGGTATGAGCAATGGCAGCAATGCTGGTCAAGCAATCAGCGAAGCAGTTGATTCGCTGAAGGCAGAAGGGATCGATCCTCAAGTTGGCGAGAAATCCATGTTCCGGCTGGCGTTGAGTCGATCTGCAACACAGATTGTGGCCTTCCTTGTCAACGCCGCGAAGGGTACACCGATTGCGAGTTTTGTCGGGGCTCCCGAGTTATTGAGTTCGCTGACGGACATCCAGTCATTCTCCAGCGGTCGGTCGACTACTTACTGGATTTTGTTAATTTTCTACACCGCCATCATCATGGTCGTTGTCTGGTTCTGCGGGAAATTGCGCGAACTGTTTGAGAGAAAGTATGCAGCATGACTGATTTAATGTCACTTCTGGGATCTGACTTTTTCCCACTGCTGTTTGCGGGCATGTTGGTGAATTTCAAGATAGCTGCACTGGCTTTGGTATTTGGTCTGCTGTTGGCACTGCCGTTGACCCTGCTGATGGCATCTGGAACAAAAGTAGCAACTGCAATTACGCCCCTTATTGCGTTGATGCGGGGGGCCCCCACTTTTGTGATTATGTTTTTTCTGTTGAACGCAATACCCAGAGACGCAACACTGTTTGGCGCACCATTTGCTTTGTCTGGCGTAATGACTGTAGCGATTTCTTTGCTTCCATTTGTCGCTTCGTATATCGTTGACAACGGCGTAGAAAGCATTCAGCTGTGGCGGCAAGGATCACATATTGGTGCGCTTTTGTTGATTCCAAACATTACCAGAGCCTTCTTTATTTTGGTAATGGCGTCGAGTGCGGGCGCGGCAATCGGCGTGAATGAAGCCATTACAGTGATATTGCGCCAAGCGGAGCATCTCCCTACATTGGGGGGAAAGCTTGGTTTATTTGGTGTGGGGATTTTGCTATTTGGAGTGATCCGCTGGGTCGGATTTTTCGTGATAGGTAAGTTGCACCAGAGAATCACCACCAGGTTTTCTTTGCAAAATCGCAATTCAAAAACCAACCACTTGCCGCTTGCGTAGGTTGCTCAGTCAGATGACGACGATGCCCAACTTTGTAGTGGACAGACGGGTGGCGACCACCAGCTTCCCTGCGACCACACAACTTCTGTTGGACGGGGGGGATGGACGAATTGCTCAGAGCTCCGATGGCAGTGGAAATCGTTATGGCTGCGGTGCGCTGCCTGACGCCAGCTTGTTGGCCTTTGGTTCATCTACCGCCTCAACAATCTCAGCGGAGGGATTTGCGGCGGCAGAGACCTTGCGCAACAGAATTTCGAAGGCTATTGAAACGGCGCCAACATCAAAAGTGTATGCCCGCGAAATTGAGAGCCTGCGCACAGAATTCAAAGATTTGAGTGGCGTAGCCAGTTCCGAGGTAATTTTTGCTGCATCCGGCACAGACTTGCACCTCATTTGCGGACAGTTGTGCGGCGGCCACGGCAAAGTGCTGCCGACTCGTATCGTCATCATGGACCCGGCTGAGACCGGCCGAGGAGTGCCCACGGCGTTAGCGGGCCTCCATTTCAGTGGGCATTCTGCATTGGGACAAACCGTCGCAGAAGGAATGCCATTGGCGGATGGCAGCATTCTTGAACTGATTTCGGTGCCCATTCGAACGCGCTCCGGTGAGGCTCGATCGATCGACGCCATCAATGAGGATGTAGAACGTTTGGTCTGCGAGTCGGGAGCCCTTGGCCAACCCGTTCTTCTTGTCGTTGTTGACGTATCAAAGACTGGCCTACTTGCACCTAGTCCGTCCTGCGCTATGTCCTTGCACAAGCGCTTTCCCGGACTTGTAGAGGTACTGATAGACGCTTGCCAATTCAGGCTATCACAGACGACGTTAGCTGGCTATTTGGAGCATGACTTTATGGTGGCGGTCACTGGGTCAAAGTTTTTGACCGGGCCCACATTTTCTGGCGCACTTTTTATTCCACATGGTGCATCGCAAAGATTACGCCTAGACCCTGTACCTAGTGGGCTCAGTGCGTATTCGGCCAAATCGGATTGGCCAAGTGATTGGCACAGCGCCGCTGCTTTGGACGACTCAGTAAACTTTGGCATGTTGGCGCGCTGGCATGCCGCGATATTTGAATTGCGTGCGTTCCGGTCAGTATCGGACGCAATGATTGCGAATGTCCTGACCCAATTCAAAGCGAGCGTCTTGGCGCGCCTGAACAACGATCCTTTGTTTGAAGTGATCGACGTTCCAACGTTATATCGTGGTATCGGCGACCCAGCTGGATGGGACACGATTCAAACAATTTTCCCCTTCGTTTTGTACCACCCACAAAGCAGTGCTACAGAGCCGCGCAGGCCATTGACATCCGACGAAACACTGCGGGTGTATAGCCTGTTGCCCAAAGACCTCTCTGAGGTCTGGGATGATGAGGGTGCGGATGTGCGGTGTCAACTGGGGCAGCCTGTCAACTGCGGAAGTCGAAACGGCATGGTGCTCAGTGCTTTGCGTATTTGTGCGAGTGCGCGATTGGTGGTGGCGGCAAGCCAAGGCAGCGGAATCGACCGCGTGCTGGCCGATGCGCACGCGGCGCTTGATAAAGTTGCCCTGATTGTCCGGCACGTAGACTTGGCACGTCGCTAGACTCCACCACACGCTGGCGGCTCATGCCATGCAAGGAGGCCTTCATGCAATGCCTATCCGACCCTGCCGAAACTGGTCTTTTTATTACGCTGGCCGCCACTATTGCGGTGTATGCGTTCGGCCATCCCCTATTGACCACTGACGGCAATCGTGGCTGACAGTCAGTCGGTGTTGGCTTGCCAGCGGTGTGGCAGGAGTTCCTCAATCCGACTGGCCCGTTGTGTTGGCAGCCGT